>Ga0247742_10000118_pt1 | contig 68489 bp, 71 predicted proteins | sample UWRJL208509C2_FD_180944 | JGI IMG/M metagenome (GOLD analysis project Ga0247742, IMG submission 180944) | Plant litter microbial communities from Arlington Agricultural Research Station in Wisconsin, United States - UWRJ-L208-509C-2 | ecosystem: Environmental > Terrestrial > Plant litter >...
AACGATGTCCTCTTCGGCGAAAACGGCGTGGCCCCGGTCCTCAAGCCGGGCGCCGTGGTGATCCTGGGCAGCACCGTTGGCACCGAAGCCATTCCCGCAACGGTAGCCAAGCTGGCCGAGTATGGCGTCGCGCTGGTTGATGCCCCGCTGTCCGGTGGACCCAAGCGTGCCGGCGAAGGTGACCTGCTGATCGTTGTTGGCGCCGAGCCCGAGGCACTCGAAAAGGCGCGCCCCGCACTGGAACTGCTGGCGTCCACCCTGAGCATCGTGGGCGACAAGCCCGGCGACGGTCAGGCACTCAAAACCGTGAACCAGCTCCTGTGCGGCGTCCACATCGCCGCCGCCGCAGAAGCCATGGCCCTCGCCGATGCCCTCGGACTGGACCAGGCCAAGACCCTCGCCGCCCTCGAAGCCGGCGCTGCCGGTTCCTTCATGCTCTCCAACCGCGGGCCGCGCATCCTTGAGGCCTACACCGAAGACGGCGCCGAGGTCCTCAGCCGCCTGGACATCTTCGTCAAGGACATGGGCATCGTGGGCAAGGCAACCCGGGCCGCCGGCCTTGCCGCACCCGTTGCCGCCGCCGCTGAACAGCTTTACCTTCTCGGCCAGGCCCAGGGCCTCGCCGCTGCCGACGACTCCGCCGTCATCAAGGTTGTTGCGCCCGCAAAGCGCACTGCCTAACCCCGGGGTTTTTGTACAGCTAACGCCCTCATGAGCTGCCCAGAAGGGCATTAGCTGTACAAAAACTCCACACCCCCAACAAGAACCCGCGACGACGGCGGTCCCCCCTTCGCCGTCGTCGCTACCTCCGCCGGTCTTCCCTAGACTGGTATGTCAAAGGAGACACCCCCCAATGAACCCCCTCGTCAACTCGCTGATGGTTCGGGCGGCCGATGCCCCCGCCATCAAGCCCGCAGTGGAGCTGGGAACACCGCTTCTGCTGACCATCGCCGCGGCCGGGATCGCCCTGTTGCTGGTGCTGATCATCCGCTTCAAGATCCAGGCCTTTGTTGCCCTTCTGGCGGTCAGCATCCTGGTGGGCGTCGCAGCCCAGATCCCGCTCAAGGACATCTTCACAGTGGTGACCACCGGCGTTGGCAGCACCATGGGCAAGGTTGCGTTGCTGATCGCCCTCGGTGCCATTCTTGGCCGCATGATCGAGGTGTCCGGTGGCGTGCAGTCACTGGCCACGCACTTCACGGAGAAGCTCGGTGCCAAGCGCGTTGCTGTCGCTTTGACGGCCGTGGGCTTCCTGGTGGCCATCCCGGTATTCTTCGAGGTGGGCGTGATCGTCCTGGTCCCCATCGTCTACGCCTTCGCCAAGATCGCCAACGTTCACCCCATCAAGTTCGGCCTGCCCATGGCCGGCATCATGCTGTCCATCCACGTCGCAGTCCCGCCGCACCCGGGCATCGTGGCCGGTGCCGGCGTCTTCGGCGCGGACATCGGGCTCATCACCATGATCTCGCTCATCATCTGCATCCCCCTCGGATTCCTCTCTTACTGGGTTGCCAGCATCATGAACCGCAAGGAGTACGAGCTCCTCCCCGGTGTGAAGCAGCAGGTGGAAGAGTTCGGCTCCGAATCCCTGGTCCACGTGGGCCACGACGGTCCCGGCGCCCGTGCGATCGCACCTCCTCGTCCCGGCCTGATCATGTTCTTGATCGCCGCACCCATCGCCCAGATTCTCCTCGGCACCGTCGGCACGCTGACTATCCCCAAGGACAACTACTGGTACGGCGTGGCCGCGTTTATCGGCAACCCGTTCTTCGCACTCCTGGTCGCTGTGGCCCTCTCCTTCTTCCTGCTGGCTGTACGCCGCAACTGGTCCCTCAAGGAAACCGGCGAAATCTTCGAAGGCGCACTGCCTCCCATCGCGTCCATCCTCATGGTGGTTGCTGCAGGAGGAGTCTTCGGTGAAGTTCTCCGCACATCAGGCATTGGCGCCGCACTGTCCCACACGCTGGACAGCCTTGGCCTTCCGGTGATTGTGCTCGGCTTCGTCATCTCCCTGGCACTCCGCGCCGCGCAGGGTTCGGCAACGGTCGCGATCGTGACCACCACCGGCCTGCTCACCTCCGCTGTGATGGAAGGCGGCTACTCACCGGCCCAGATCGCCGTGATCGTCATCGCCATTGGTTTCGGTTCGCTCGGTTTGTCCCACGTCACGGACGCGGGCTTCTGGACCGTGATCCGCTACTACGGCCTCACGGTTTCCGACGGCCTCAGGACCTGGACCGTTCTCACCACCATCCTGGGCCTGGCCGGCTTTGCGCTGACGTATGTCGCCTGGATCCTGGTGGGGGGCCTGGGCCACTAATGCGCACCACACTCGACCACTTGGTCAACTCCGCCCTGGCCTCCGGCTCGGCCGTTCCCGCCTTCACTTGCTACGACTTCACCACCGCCTTGGCTGTAGTGTCGGCGGCGGAGGAAGCCCGGCTCGGCGTGATCCTGCTGGTGGCTCCGAAAACTGCGTCCACACCCAACGGCCTGCGCCTCATTGCAGCCCTGCGCGGCCTCGCCGACGACGCCGGCGTCCCGGTTTCGGTCCAACTGGACCACGCCTCGGATCTCAAGGTCATCCTCGACTCGGTGGCCGCCGGTGCAGACGCCGTTCTGGCCGACGGTTCGTCCTTGCCCTACGAGGACAACATCGCCTTGGTCCGCGAAGTCCGTGCCGCGCTGGACGCCCAAGGTGCCTCCGACGTCGTCATCGAGGCTGAACTCGGCGGCCTTGCGGGTGACGAGGACAAGGCGTTTGGTGCCGAAGATTCAGCGCACGACGCCGGCACTTCAGTTGCGGGGCTCACCAACCCCACGCAGGTGGCTGACTTCGTGGCGCGAACGGGTGCGCAGCTGCTCGCCGTCGCGGTGGGCAACGTGCACGGAAAGTACAAGGGCGAGCCGAACATCCGTTGGGACGTGCTGCAGGAAGTTGCTGATAACACCGAGGTGCCGCTGGTACTCCATGGTGCGTCGGGCATTCCAGCGGATGAGCTCGCGAAGGCCCCTTCTCTGCAGGTGGGCAAGGTGAACTTCAACACGGAGCTGCGCACGGGGATCCTGTCCACTCTCGAAGCTGAAACCCCTGCACACCGGGCCGACGGTGAGAATCTGCAGGGTTTGCTGGCCCGCTGGAACGGCTCGGCTGCCACGTTCGCCGGCGCCACGCTGGAGTTGCTCAGCGCGTAGGGCCAAGTTCAAGAACACAGGGAGGCTAGGATCAAACCATGATCCTGGCCTCCCTGATTTTTGCGACGATAGCCGCCCTGCTCCACGTCTACATCTTCACCATGGAGTCCATTACCTGGACCAAGCCCAAGACCTGGAAAACGTTCAGCATCACCTCTCAGGCAGACGCGGAAACGACCAAGCCGCTCGCCTACAACCAAGGCTTCTACAACCTGTTCCTCGCCATTGGCGCGTTGATCGGCATCGTCGCAGTAGCCATGGGTGCAACCCAGGTCGGCTGGACCCTCGTCTTCAGCAGCTGTGGTTCCATGCTCCTCGCGGCACTCGTCCTCGCCGCCAGTGGAAAAAAGTACCTCCGCGCAGCAACGCTCCAAGGCACAACGCCGTTGCTCGCCGTCGTGCTTGGAATCATCGCCGTTACAACCTCCTGAGTTTTTGTACAGCAGGTGCCCTGAAAACGCCTTCTGAAGGGCATCTGCTGTACAAAAACTCGCGGGCTTAGGACTCCGGGGGACCGGATTGTGCCGCTGCGTCGTCCATCCACAGGACTTCCCAGTGGTGGCCATCCAGGTCACGGAATGCGCGGCTGTACATGAAACCAAGGTCCTGGGCGTCGTAGGTTTCGGACCCGCCGGCTTCGAGCGCCTTGGCGGCCAAGGCATCCACGTCTTCACGGCTATCGGCAGAAATGGCGACAATGGCCGCCGTCGTGTTGTGCGTGTCCGCGATGGGCTGCTTGGTGAATTCGCTGAACTTGGCATGGGTCAGGAGCATGGCATAAATGGTGTCGCTGAAGACCACGCAGGCTGCGGTGTCGTCGGTGAAATTAGGGTTGATGGTGTAGCCAAGGGCCGTGTAGAAGGCCTTGGATGCTTCAAGGTCGCTGACGGGCAGGTTGACGAAAATCGACGTAGTCATGCCTCTGATCCTGCCGGTGTTTCCATGAGCCGTCCAGAGGCAATTCTGCGGTAGTTGATATTCCGGAAGGGACAGGCGCCCCGCCTGCTGGTCCCGTACCTCACCCGGGCGGACAATGAAGTCAGCACGCAAATGCGTGCCACTGCAGGGGAGCCATGGAGATGGATGCGAATCCTACCGCCGGCAAGGCGACGGCTGTGCAACGGGACCCGGTGATCGACCTTGTCCGGTTCACCTGCCTGCTCCTGGTGGTGGCCGCGCACTGCATGATGGTCAGCCCGGTCCTGCACAAGGACGGCACGGTCACTACCGTTAACGTGCTGATGGAGCAGGGTTGGTTCACCCCTGTGGCTTGGGGCCTCATGATCGTGCCGTTGTTCTTCGTCCTGGGCGGTGTGACAGGTCTGCAATCATGGCGTCGGCTGAAGGCGCTTGGCGGGACTGGATTCGACTTCGCCCAGGTGCGGCTCCTGCGCTTGGTGCGTCCGGCCATGGCTTTGCTGGCGATCATGTGGGGAGGGCTGTGGATCGCGCTGCTGCTGGGTGTCCACCCGCAGGTCATCCAGTTAATGACCGCCGGCGCCGCCATGCCGCTCTGGTTCCTGGCGGCCTACCTCACAGCGCAACTCAGCATTCCCCTGATGGCCCGATTTCACGAACGCGCGCCACTTCTGACATTCGCCGCCCTGGTGGCCCTGATCATTACAGTCGATTCCCTTCGCGGCGCCATTCCCGTCCTGGCGTTCGCGAACATGATCTTCCTCTGGTGCGCCGTCCAACACCTGGGCTTTCTGATGGCTGACGGCTTCTTCGAGCACAGGAGCCGCACCTGGCTGGTTGGGGCCATCGTCTCCAGCAACCTCTTGCTCGGCGTGGTGACCGGTGTGGCCGTGTACCCGGGGAACATGGTGGTTAACCTGAACCCGCCCAATTTCTGCCTGCTCCTCTTGGGCATTTCCCAAGCCGCAACACTCCAGTTGCTGCACCACGGTCTTCGGGCGATTGCCGGCTTCCGTTGGATCCAGGCAGTCATAGCCGTTGCAGGACGGCACTCCATGACCATCTATCTGTGGCATCTTCCGCTCCTGGTGGGCATGTCCGGGTTGCTGCTGCTCACTGATGTTCCCAAGCCGTCGGCCGGGACTGCAGAGTGGTGGTGGGCGCGAATACCCGTCTTTTTCGCGGTTGTAGCCCTGTTGGTCCCTGTGGTGTGGCTTCTTGGTCGCTTGGAGAACCGTCCGACGGCGGCCAGCCACGCCCGCGGTCCGTTGCGTTCCGCTGTGGTGACGGCCGGCGTCGTGGTTTTAGTCCCGGTGGCTGATGCCGCCTTGAACGGTTTGACGCTGGCACTGTTGGGCGGGGGAGCGGCCTGCTTCGCCCTTGCCGTCCTTCTTCTCGGAAGGGTTCCGACGCCGGTGGTGCAACCGCCGCTGCGGGAGGACGCGGAAGTATCCGTGGAGCGGTTGCGGACGTTGCCAGAGCCGGATTTACGTGCCAATCTCGAAACATGACCGAGTACACGGATTCACTGGCAGAGTCGTTCCGCCCTGGCGTCACCACAGTGCGCAACGACAAATTTCACCGCTATGAGCTACATGTGGACGGAGAGTTGGCCGTGATTTCCCAGTTCATGGACAAGCCCGGTCATATTGATTTCATTCACACTGAGACGAAGCCGGGGTTCAACGGCCAGGGCCTGGCGAAAGTACTGGCGCACTTTGCGTTGGATGATGTGGTGGCGTCCGGAAAGCGGATCATCCCGCATTGCCCTTACATTGCCGCGTACTTGAAGAAGCACGAGGGCTACGAACAGGACGTTGATTGGCCTGCTGAGAAGCCTGTGGGCCAACCGAACAACGAGTAGACGTTCAGCTCTTTTTGCGTTGGACCGTGGTGGTCTGGAACGGCCAGTTCGGTGGTGTTCCGCTGAGCGAGACCAAGGCGTCATGCTCATCGGCGATGAGCTGTCCCCGGCACGTGGCTCGGACCTGCATTGCACTGACCAGGCTCCCGCCGTGCAGATGATCGGAATCCGTGACCTGGTAGGAGAAGCTCCGCATCACTGATTGGCCAGGGGCCAGGCGGCTGATTTCAAGGTCCCGCTGGACAGGTTCAGTGGTGTAGTGGAGTACTTCCATGCCCTCGTTGGTGAAGGAACGCGGTATCAAGGCGATGTCCCGCAGGTAACTGCCCGAGTCGTTGGTGATCCATGCCGTGAAAATGACAGTATCGCCCGGAATGGCCCAAGTCCTGTCCGCGCCGTAGACCAATGCGACATGTCCCGCGTTCTTCTTGCGGGCAAGCAGTCCGGAGCGGCAGTGCGGCAATCCCCGAACCACAGCCCCCTGACGCCGGTGGGCCTTTTGGTGGAGTGCGCGCGTCAACTTCAGGAGGGGGCGCCGGACGCCGGTTTTTCCTCGGCTCAGTGCGGCGGTTGGGAAGGTCATGACTCACTAGTGCTGCCAAGTACGGAATCGTGACGCGAAAAATGCAAAAACATGAGTTCTCTACAGGTATGACGAGCGCGATTCAAGTCACGCGGAATCTGATGTCACACTACTGCTTATGGATCATGTAACTTCGGTAAAGGGCGGCGGGGACTCCTCAGCCCTCGCAATGGCCGCTGAAAGCGATCCCCACATCATTTCCATGGTGCGTCAGGGGGTTACGAATGCCTTCGACGTCCTCTATGAGCGGCACCTGAAGATTGCCCAATATGTGGCTCGTGCCCAGACCGACAATCCAAGTGACGCCGACGATGTTGTTGCTGAGTCATTTGCCACAGTCTTCCAGTTGCTGACCGAAGGCAAGGGGCCCAAGGAGTTCTTCCGTTCCTATCTCCTGACCGTGGTGCGCCGCACGGCTCACGACCGGAACCGCAGGGCCCGACGAATGCCGACTGCTGCCGACGACGCCGTCCTGGATTCCGCTGTATTGGACAGCGACCCCGTCCTCAACGACCTCGAGTCCAGCATCATGGCCAGGGCGTTCAAGTCCTTGCCCGAACGCTGGCAGGCCGTACTCTGGCACCTGGACATTGAAGGCCTGAAGCCGGCCGCGGCGGCTCCGCTGGTGGGGCTCACTCCCAATGGCGTCTCGTCGTTGGCCCTCCGGGCGAGGGAAGGACTGCGTCAGGCCTACCTCCAGCAGCACATCAGCCAGACGATGGATGACGGCTGCGAAGAGTACGCCAGCCAATTGGGAAAGTACGCCCGCAACGCCCTGAGACGCACCTCTGCGGAGAGAGTCAGGATTCACCTGGACGGCTGTGCCAAGTGCACTGCCCTGCTGATGGAACTTAACGACGTCCAAGGCGGCATGAGGGCCATCCTGTTCCCCTTGGTGACGGGCATCGCCTTCAGTCCGGCCGCGTATGCGTCGCTTGGATCAGCAGCTATAACCCCAGGGACCTTCGCGGCGCGCAGCGTCAGCCACGTGTGGAAGATCGCGGCGGCGATCGTGGTGGGAGTACTGGCGCTGGTGGGAGTCCTCGGATGGTTGCTTCAGCCCACTGCCGCCACCGAGTCCGATGCTGCTGGGGACGGTGGTGCGAAAGTCCCTCCGGTCCACGCTACGTCAGCTCCAGCAGCAACACCCTCGCCAACTACAACGCCTTCGCCACCCCCAACGCCGGGTGTCGAGGCTACCGGGGTGTCACCGGGTCTTGCCCAGGTTCCCGCGGCAGAGACGCCCGTGGCCGCCGAGCCGAAACCCACCGCCGTCGAGACTCAGCCAGCGGAGGGGAAGCGCAGTGCCGTGGTGGTGGACTCCGGGACGGTGTCGTCGACGGCGGCGCCCGCGGCTTCCAGCCCTACGGCACCTGAAACGCAAACGGTCGATGCGACGTTCGCCTCAGCTGCCGGCTCCGGTTCCGGGGAACGGGAGCTCCGTGTGGAGTTCGCGGTGGACGGCGAGGGGTCGCCCACAACGGGAGAAGTGGTCTTTACCCTCCCGGACCAGGCGACTTTCGTGGCGGACAGGACTGCTGCTCCCACTGGGTGGACGTGCGCCGGAACGACTTCCCAACCCCGTCAAGTCCGTTGCGTCACGACCTCAATGGCCGCTCACGATCTTGCGTTCCGGCTTGGCGTCGCCCTGCCGGATGCTGCCCGCGGAGGGATGCTCAATTACCAGTTTGGCGGCCGAGGCATTGCCAACAAGTCCTTCGCCAACGCCTATCACTAGGCAACTTGTGCCCACTGCTTGTGCTTGACGGCTTGTCCTTGGCGCGGCAAATGATGGATTCCCAAAAAGTTTTTCGGATTTCCGCGTCATGATTCGGCCGCTGCGCTCACCTTAAGTTCGGGTCTCCTGTGTTTTCGGTGCCCCCGTTGGATGCATTGATTTTTCAACGACAAGAACATCTGGTTGAGCGCACTGAGGAAAACCCATGAAGGACGTACGTCCACGCAAGCTTCTTGCGGGCATGATCGCTACGGCTTTGATGACGGCCGTGATGTCGCTGGGGTTGGGTGGAGCCTTAGTGCAGGCTGCCTGGGCCACGGCGCCTGGAACACCTGGTGCGGCCCAGGCAGGCACTACTGTTTACGTTGAGGACTTCTCCAACGAGGACGCCACGGCCGGGGCAATCGGCATCCTGGACTATAAGGGTGGTCCAGCAGCAGCCCATGAAAGCTATGTAGCTGACACGCCCTACACGCCGGCGGGCGGCGAATGCGACGGCTGGATTCTGAACTCCTTCACTCCGTTGCCCACGGCTGACTCCGGTTGCCTCAGGAACCAGCCGGCCGGTTGGGCGCAGGTCCAGCAGATGGCCGTGGCGCTAGGCTTGGCACAGGGGCAGAGCGCGGAGCAAGCTGCCGGAAATCAGGTGTTGTCCGAGTACACCAACAGTGCCGCCGGAAGCATCGCGGCCGGTGTGCAGTTCCGTACAGAGGGGAACGCTGTTCCGGCAATAGCGGGCCACTACTACGCTGTGTCCGCATACTTCGCCCAAGTGAACTGCCATGCAGCACACGCCAGCCAGACCTTCAGCCTCCTCGTCAATGGGACGCGGCAAGTCCTCAGCGCCGGGCTTGATCCGTGTGGCAGCAGCACCCAGGCCAGCGTTCACGTCACCAAACTGCAATCCGTTCCCTACCGAATCCCGGCTGGCACCATCAACCCCACCCTTGGTCTGGAACTCCGGAATGAGACCACTACCGGAGCCGGCAATGATGTGGCATTCGACCTCCCGCAGATTGTGGACGTCACACCGCAGCTGGACAAAGCCTTCAATCCTTCCCTGGTGGGTCCTGGCGGTACGTCCCGAATGACCCTGACGGTCACCAACACCGATGAACTGGCAGCGAAGAATGACTGGTTCTTCACGGACACCCTCCCCGCCGGAGTTGTGGTGGCCGCTACCCCCAACCTCGGCGGGACGTGTGAACAGTCGCCAGGGACCAGCCCGATGCTGAGGACTGCGGCGGCCGGAAGTCCCTCGATTTCCGTGACCGGCGGTGATATGGCGCCGGGCATGTCGTCGTGCACCATCACGGTGGACGTCACCGCTGCTGTAGAGGGAACGTACGCTGACGGTCCTGCCTCTATGGCCACCAACCTGGTCCCGCCAGCGAACGCTGCCCTGACCGTGCGCGCCCCGCGCCTGGAAATGAGCACGGCTCTGAATGCGACACGCCTGCAGAATTCGGACCAGTTCACCACTGAAATCCGGGCAGGCTCGGCCGATGGGCCGGTGGTGGGCAGTAGCGTGAACTCCACCACCACGGGGTCCGGTGCCACGGTCACTGCGGGTTCCGGCACCACTGGCCAGTACGTTGCCGCAGCGGGCGCCACGTATTACCTCACTCAATCGGGCACAAACCTGTCCGGCTATGACAAGAACATCACTTGTGCCGACGCCCACGGACTGCAGCCGGACCTACCCAACGGCGCGGCCTTCCCCGGTTGGCTTGCCATCGTTCCCGTCGCCGGTGCCGACATCAGCTGTGTGGTGACCACCACGGCCGACTCGGCGCCGGACATGGAGGTCACTGTCCTAGCTGACGCTTCCGCCGTCCGGTCTCCTGCAGTTGTGGGGGACCGGATCGGGTACTCGTTGACGGTAAGGAATACGGGAAACGTCACACTGACCGACGTAGTGATCAACGATTCGAAGCCTGTCCTTTCTGCCATGGCCTACAACTGGCCAGGCATTCCGGGGGAGCTTCTTCCCGGCCAGCTGCTGGTAGCGACCGCATCGTATGCCATTACCCAAGCCGACATCGACGCCGGCCACGTCGCCAACAGTGCTTGGGCTACCGGGAACCCTCCCGCGGGTCCGCCTGTCACTCCACATACCGGCGTTGCAGACACTCCCTTGGTGATGGCGCCGGCCATGCAGTTCACCGGGTCTTCAAGGAAACCCGATGCTGAGGTGTCGAAAGTGGGCGATGTCATCGCCTACACCTTCACCTCGACCAATAGCGGCAACGTCACGCTCAAGGACGTGGAGATCGATGCTCCGCTGGTTGGCCTTTCCTCCTTGGACTACAACTGGCCGGGTACTCCGGGCGTGATTCTCCCCGGCCAATCCGTGACGGCCGCGGCAACGTATACGCTCACTCAGGCGGATATCGACGCCGGCCGCGTGGTCAGCAGCGCGTCCGCCACGGGTACTCCTCCCGTGGGCCCTTCCGTCACGCCGCCGCAGAATGAAACAGGCACTACGCTGAACACCATCTCGACGTTGGAGTTCGGGATAACCGGGGACGCTTCCGCGCTGGGAGACCCGACGCGGGTGGGCGAGATGATCGTGTACAGGTTCACGCTGCACAACGCCGGGAGTGCGCCACTGACGGCTGTGGCAGTGGCCCATCAGATGCAGGGTCTCACGGATCTGGACTACGCCTGGCCCGGTGCCGCAGGAACCCTGTTACCCGGTGAAACTGTCACCGCTACGGCACGTTATGCGGTCACCCAGGCCGATACCAACTCCGGAAACGTCACCTATTCGGCCACGGCAACTGGTACGCCTCCGCGGGAACTCCCGGTGATCACTCCACCAGCGCGGGTTACTGTGACTTTTCCTCCGGTCTCCCCGGATGGGGCGGCGCCCCCGGAGGGTACGTCTCCTGCGGCGGGTACCAATCCGGGATCGGGTAAGCATCCTCCATCGGGTACGTTCGGGGCCGGGGATGACCCGGAACCGGCAACCACTCCTGCGGGAGCCGCCAATGCCCCCGGGACTTCGGATGTCCCTGGCCAGCCTGAGGGATTCCTGGCCAGCACGGGGGCTGTCCTCACGGTGCTACCCATCAGTCTGCTGGTTACCGGGTTGGGGCTTTTCATGTTCCTCAGTGGACGCCGCTAGCGTTCATAGGCATAGGGCATAGGGCATAAAGTGCGCGGCGGCCGGGACCCATCCCCGGTGCCGCATGCTGTGTCGGTTATACCGAGTTTGTTGGTGAGGGTCTCTTACGTTGCCACTGCACTGCGTGCCAGAAGAGCAGGGCGGCGGCCAGCAGCAGGCCGCCCAGGAGCACGTACGGGGTGTAGGACATCAGCATGAAGCTGAGCTGCGCCGATGTGTTGAACTGTGTTGGTCCTGCCATCGCTGCCGCTGCTTCGGTCAAGGCCCAGAACCCGAAGCCCAACAGCCCTGCATCCAGCACCCACAGCGCAATGATGAAGGGGTTGGGCGAAGCGCGTTTATGCGCGGGGTCTGCGGGTTCGGGCGCGTCAGGGCTGACGGCGGGCATGGCGTTGCCGTGCTCGTCGATTTCGCGGAAACCGATGCGTTCGTGAACGTGGTCTTGCATGAGGTCCCCCAACCGCTTGTTGCCGATAGTCCTTGCACTCTACTCCCTGCCCGACACGGGCCGCAGGTGGCAGCTGCTGGTGGCTGTGGACGTTTCGGGTGACCGAAAAGCGAGCCATATTTTGCACCCAATGTCGCTGGATGGAAAGTCAATGACGCGGTCCCGGGCGGGAAAAACGCGAGAAACCGCCTTCTAGGCGAAATAGGTCACAAAAGTTTGACGGAAAGGCTTACCTAAGTAAGGCTTACCTTGCTAACAAGCGCCCCAACGCAATGGAAGGAAGCTGACGTGACGTCACCTAGTGTCGAAGAGCGGATCGCTCAGGAGCAGGATTTTGGCTCCAAAGTGGAACTGGCCCTCGCTGCCACAAACCAGCTGTTCAACGCACGAAATTCACCCAGTTACGTCGCTCAGGTCCTCCAAGGGGTCAATGCGGTCTCCACCAAGGTCCAGCGGACCTCCCAGCCGTTTACCGGCGTCGGGCATGCTGAACTGAAGGCGAAAGTTGGTGCGGTGGACCTTGAGCGTCCGCTGCCGGACACGGCTGCTGCCTTGGAAGAGCTAGACGATCTCTACCTCAAGGACGCCATCTACTTCCACGATTCCCGCTACGCTGCACATCTCAACTGCCCGGTGGTCATCCCGGCGCTGGTTGGCGAAGCGGTGCTCTCGGCTGTGAACTCCTCCATGGACACGTGGGACCAGAGCGCGGGAGCCACGATGATCGAGCGCCGCCTCATCGATTGGACCGCCGAGCGCATCGGCTTCGACGCCGAGGCTGACGGCGTGTTCACCTCCGGTGGCAGCCAGTCCAACTTCCAAGCGCTGCTGATTGCCCGCAATCACGCGGTCGCCAAGCTGCGGGCGACGAACGGGGACGCCCGCCTGCCGCACCTGCTGGACCGGCTCCGGATTTTCACGTCCGCGGACAGCCACTTCAGCATCCAGAAGTCCGCGTCCATGTTGGGCCTCGGCTTCGACGCCGTGATTGCCGTGCCTACCACCGAAGACCACCGCATGGACCCCGCCGCGCTCGCGGCTGCTTTGGCAGAAGCGCACGACGCCGGTCTGGTGCCGATGGCGGTTGTGGCCACTGCCGGGACCACGGACTTCGGTTCGGTTGACCCGCTCTCCGAGCTGGCGGCATTGGTCCGTGCCTACGATTCCTGGCTCCACGTTGACGGCGCATATGGTGGCGGCCTCATCGTGTCCGGCCGTCACCGGCACCTCCTGAAGGGGATTCACCTGGCGGATTCTGTCACCGTGGACTTCCACAAGACTTTCTTCCAGCCGGTCAGCTCCAGCGCAGTCCTGGTCCGTAACGGCTCCATGATGGGCCATGTCACCTACTACGCGGACTATCTGAACCCGGAAAGCGCTGCGAAGGCCGAGATTCCTAATCAGGTGGACAAGAGCATTCAGACCACCCGCCGCTTCGATGCCCTGAAGCTGTGGTTGACCTTGCGGATCATGGGGGCCGATGCAATCGGTGCACTCTTCGACGAAGCGATCGACCTCGCCGCCCGGGTAGGGACCTTGCTGGCTGAGGACGCCGAGTTTGAGCTCGCCGCCGCACCGCAGTTGAGCACCTTGGTATTCCGCTACCGCCCGATGGTGGACGGTGCAGCCCTCGACGACGACGCTGCAGACGCCCTCAATCCCGCCATCCGCGCAGCGATCTTCGCTTCAGGCGAGGCCGTGGTTGCCGGCACTAAGGTGGCTGGCCACCACTACCTCAAATTCACCCTCCTCAACGCCGAGGCGAGCCTGAGGGACATCCAGGAAATCATCGAACTTATCCGCCGGACGGGCAGCGAGCTGCTGGCGAGCACTACGGAGGCTGCAGCATGAGCACGCAGGACAACGGCAAGATCTACGACGTCGCAGGCATCGGCGTCGGGCCTTTCAACCTGGGCCTGGCCGCGCTGAGCGAGCCTGTGGAGAACCTCGACTGCGTGTTCCTGGACCGCCGTGAGTCCTTCGACTGGCACCCCGGCATGATGCTGGAGCCGGCGCACCTGCAGGTTCCGTTCATGGCGGACCTCGTGACGCTCGCCGATCCGACGTCGCCGTTCTCCTTCTTGAACTTCCTGAAGCAGACAGGCCGCCTCTACCGTTTCTATATCCGCGAGAACTTCTACCCGCTTCGCGCCGAGTACAACCAGTACTGTCAGTGGGTGGCTGGCCAGCTTGAGTCGGTTCGTTTTAGCACGGATGTGCTTGATGTGACGTACGACGACGGCGTGTACCGGCTCTCGGTGCAGGGTCCGGAGGGGGCTGAGGTGCTTCGCGCCCGCAAGCTGGTCCTGGGCACCGGCACCTCGCCGTATGTTCCGGATTCTTGTGCAGGAATTGTGGACGCCGGAGGACTTGTCCTCCATAACGCCGATTACCTGTCGAGGAAGAGTGAGCTGCAGTCCAAGCGCAGCATCACCATCGTGGGAAGTGGACAGAGCGCCGCGGAGCTGTACTACGAGTTGCTTCAGGAAATTGATGTGTATGGCTACCAGCTCAACTGGGTCACGCGCTCGGGCCGTTTCTTCCCGCTGGAGTACACCAAGCTCACCCTGGAGATGACCTCGCCGGAGTACGTTGACTACTTCCACTCGCTCCCGGGGGAGCAGCGCGATTCCCTGATCAAGAGCCAGAAGAACCTCTACAAGGGCATCAACTCGGACCTGATCGACGACATCTACGATCTCCTGTACACCAAGAGCCTCTCCGGAATGGTGGACACGCAGCTGCACACGCACTCGTCGCTCACCGCCGCGGAGTGGGACGCTGCCACGGGCACCCACACGCTCCAGCTGCACCACGAGGAGCACGGGAAGAGCTACAGCCTGGAGTCCGAAGCCGTGGTCCTCGCCACCGGGTACAGCTACAAGGAGCCCGCCTTCCTGGCCGGTATCCAGGACCGGATCCGCCGCGACTCCAAGGGCCGTTTCGACGTCGATCGGAACTACGGCACCGGTGTGGAGGCTGGCGAAATCTTCGTCCAGAACGCCGAGCTGCACACCCACGGCTTCGTCACCCCGGACCTCGGCATGGCTGCTTACCGCAACTCCTGCATCCTGCGCGAAATTACCGGCCGCGAGGTGTATCCGATCGAGCGAAGCATCGCGTTCCAGCAGTTCGGCGCGCCTGCTGCCGTGCCTGCCAACGTCGCTGAGGCAGCGGGGGCAACAGTATGAGCTTCACCTTCCGGCCCGTCGATCCCGTAGCGGACGCACCTGTCCTCCACAGCTGGGTGAGTCAGGAATACGCGCGATTCTGGGGCATGGTTTCGGCCACCGAGCAGGATGTTGTGGAGGAGTACTCCAAGATTGCCGAATCGGGCCATCACCAAGCCTTTTTGGGGCTCGACGACGGCGTCCCCGCCTTCCTCATGGAGCGGTACCGGCCGGAGTCCTCGCCGCTGGCAGACGTCTACGAGGTCCAACCCGGTGATGTTGGCATGCACCTTCTGGTGTCACCGCCCGCAGGCGATCCCCAGCCTGGTTTTACCACCGGCGTCATGCAGTCCGTGATGGCGGAACTGTTCGCCGACCCGGTGACCCGGCGGGTCGTCGTCGAGCCTGACGCCCGCAACCACAAAATCCATGTCCTGAACGAGAAGGTCGGTTTCCGGCCGCACGGCGTGGTGACCCTTCCCGCCGTCGACCCCGCCGAAGACCATAAGCAAGGGCTGCTGAGCTTCTGCACCCGTGAGGATTTTCTCGCTACCCTGACCCCGATTCTGGCCGCGCCTGCCGCGGCGACCAGAGGAGAATTCCTGTGACCACCACTGCCGATAACGCCACCACCACTGCGGCTGTTGATTCCGTGTCCCACCTGACCCCGGAACGCTGGGCAGCCGCCAACCGGCACCTGGTCCGAAAGGCGATCGCCGAGTTCTCGCACGAGCGCATCCTGGTCCCGGAGCTGATCCGTCAGGAGGGCGCCGGCGTGGGGCTTTACAAGGTGGTGAGCGATGACGCCGCTACTGAGTACCGTTTCCGCGCCAGGCTGCTGCAATTGGAGCACTGGTCCGTCACCGCCGAATCCATCGTTCGGTTGCGGGACGGTAAAGAGCTCCCTGTGGATGCCTTGGACTTCATTGCCGAGTTCCACGAGGCCCTGGCCATCCGCCAGGAAATGCTGCCCGTGTACCTGGAGGAAATCAGCAGCACGCTGGCCAGCCATGCCTATAAACAGGGCAAGCCCTTCAACTCGGCCCAGTTGGCGGCGGGCATCACCGGTGGTGCTGATCGGGCTGAGGACTTCCAGGCCATTGAGCACAGCATGACCGAGGGGCACCCGTGCTTCGTGGCCAACAACGGCAGGCTTGGATTCGGAATTGAGGATTACCACGCGTTCGCTCCGGAGACCGGTGCCACCGTGAAGCTGCAGTGGATCGCCGTGCACCGCAGCAAGGCTGTGTTCACATCGAGTGCCGGGCTGGATTACCGGACGCACTTCGAGGCTGAACTGGGGCCGGCCACTCTTGCGTGGTTCAACGCGGAACTGTCCGCATCCGGGCTGGATCCGGAGGACTATCTCCTCATGCCCGTCCACCCGTGGCAGTGGGACAACAAGCTCACGGTGACGTTCGCGGCAGAAATCGCCCAGCGCCACATCGTGAACCTTGGTACGGGCGAAGATTCGTACCAGGCGCAGCAGTCCATTCGTACGTTCTTCAACACCGATTTCCCGGAGAAGGCCTACGTCAAGACGGCCATGTCCGTGCTGAACATGGGCTTCATGCGCGGGTTGTCTCCGCAGTATATGAAGGCAACTCCGGCCATCAATGACTGGTTGCAGGAAATGATCGGCAATGACCAGGAGCTCCAGAACCGGGGCCTGGCCATGATCCGTGAAACCGCGGCAATCGGGTACCACAACCATTACTACGAGGCTGCCTCGGCCAAGGGTTCGCCCTACCGCAAGATGCTCTCGGCCCTGTGGAGGGAAAGTCCGCTGCCTCTGCTGGAGGACGGCCAGCAGTTGGCCACCATGGCCTCCTTGCTGCACGTGGATTTGTCCGGAAACTCCGTGGTTTCCGCACTGATTTCCCGGTCCGGCCTGGCGCCCACCGAGTGGCTTCGCCGCTACTTCGAGGCCTACCTCGTGCCGCTGGTCCACTGCCTCTATGAGTACGAGCTCGCTTTCATGCCGCACGGTGAGAACGTCATCCTGATCCTCGAAAACGGCGTGCCTGTGCGCGCGATCATGAAGGACATCGCCGAGGAAATTGTGGTCATGGGGGACAGGCTGGAGCTTCCGGAGGAGGTCTCCCGTGTCAAGGCTGAGATCCCTGCCGAGGAAATGGTCCTGGCCATCTTCACGGACGTGTTCGACTGCATTTTCCGCTTCCTCGGAGCCATCCTTGTGGAGGACGGGACGCTGCGGGAGGACGAGTTCTGGGGGACCGCTGCCTCCGTACTGCGGGAGTACCAGCAGCGCCACCCGGAGCTTGCTGACCAGTTCGCTATGCACGATCTCTTTGCGCCGGACTTTGAGTTGTCCTGCCTCAATCGCCTGCAATTGAGGAACAACCAGCAGATGCTGGACATCTCCGATCCCTCCGGCGGTCTCCAGATGGCCGGTCGCCTGGCCAACCCCCTGGCCAAGTTTGCTTAGGCAGACCCTGGGGAAGCCCTAGGGGAAGCTTGGGGACCGCAGGGCTGTGGCACTTCCTGCGGTCCCTGCCGTCATCGCCCTCCACGGGGTTATTTTCAAAGTGACGATAACCCTGTTACAGTCATTATTGTCAAAATGATAATAACGAACTGAAGGATGACGATGATGGCGCTGCTCGACTGGATGAACTCTGCGGCACTTCCCAACCTCTTCGGCAGTCCGGTGAGCTGGATCGAAATCATTGGGTTCGTCACCGGCGCAGCCTGCGTCTATGGAGTCGCGAAGCAGAAGCTGTGGAACTGGCCCATAGGAATCCTGAACAACATCGCGTTCATTATCCTGTTCCTCGGAGCCGGTCTTTACGGTGAAACCGTCCTGCAGGTCATTTTCGCCGCTGTCGCTGTCTACGGTTGGTACAACTGGATCCGCGGCAAGGCCGGCACGGACAGCCGGAACGACCTCCCCATTCGGGATGCCAGCAGTAAAGAGCTTTTCCTTGGCCTCGGGGCCACGGCGATCGGCACTGCAGCCGTGGCGATGGTCCTCACCCACGGAACCGATTCCCAGGTTCCGTGGCCGGATGCCTTCGTGCTGACCGCATCCCTGGTGGCCACCTACGGGCAGGCCAAGAAGATCTTCCAGCACTGGTACGTGTGGATTTTCATCGATGTGGTCTCCATCCCGCTCTACTTCAGCCGCGGCCTGACGTTGACCGCCATCCTCTACCTCGGGTTCCTCGCTCTCTGCGTCTATGGACTCATCGACTGGAAGCGCACCCGAAGCGCTGCAACGCCGGCCACCCCCGAAGCCATCAAGGCAGGAGCCTGAGATGTACAAGCAAGCAATGGTCATCGGCAAGTTCTACCCGCCGCACGCGGGCCACGCACATTTGATAGCCACGGCCGCAGCCCAGTCCCGGAAGGTTGCCGTCCTGGTACTTGGCAGTCGTTTTGAGTCCATCACTATTGATGAACGGGTCAGGTGGCTGGCCGCTGAATTCGATGACGTTCATGGAGTGGAAATCTTCGGAATGCGCAATGACTGCCCCGAGGACTACCACTCGGACGAAATTTGGACTGCCCAGAACGAGCTGATGCGGCTGGCCTTGAAGAGCCATGGTGTGACATCAATCGACGCGGTCTTCAGCTCCGAAGTATACGGTTCACGCCTTGCTGTGGCTTTCGGAGCAGAGCACGTGCCGGTGGACCCGTCCCGGCGGGCCTATCCGATCAGCGGCACCATGTGCAGGGAGGACCTCGGCGCCTCATGGCCTAACATCATCGCTTCCGCCCGCCAGGAACTGGCGACAAGGATCATCGTGGTGGGCGCCGAATCCACTGGCACCACCACTTTGGCCAACGCGCTGACCGAACATTACCGGCCGAGGTTCCCCCGGATTGCCGACGTCCCCGAGTATGGCCGTCAGTTCACCTACGAGAAGTTCCACAGCCTCCGCTCGGAGACGCCCGACGCCGGTATAGAGGACATGGTGTGGACCGCCGAAGACTTCAGTTTGATTGGCGCACGGCAGAACGCGATGGAAAACGCGGCAGCGGATGCCTGCCCCTTGGTGATAGCAGACACCGATGCCCTGGCCACCACGCTGTGGGAGCGGTACTACCTCGGCGAAGGAAGCTTTGGCTCCTTCCACGCGGCAGATGTTCTGCCCCGCAGGGATCTGTACTTGATCACCGATCACGAGGGCGTGGACTTTGAAGACGACGGGTGGCGTGAAGGCGAGCACCGGCGGGCAGAAATGACCGAGTGGTTCAAGGAAACCCTGACCGAGGAGGGGCATTCCTGGATTCTGGTCACAGGTGACCATGATCGGCGTGTGAAGACTGCCGTCGAGACGATTGACCTCATCCTTGCGCAACGGAGCGGATTCACTTCACCGCCGTGGGCAAGCCGAACCGTTCTGGCCCCGTCCGTTGTGGCCCCATCCGTTCTGGAAAGGGCATCGGCATGACGGCGAATTCACAGTCCGCGAAGGAATTCCTCCAAAGCTATAACCCCGGGGATTACCCTTCCGTGGCCCTCACCGCAGATCTGGTGGTCTTCGCGGTGTCCGCGGGCGCTTTGAACGTGGCGCTGGTTCGCAGGGGCGGGCATCCGTTTAAGGATGCGCTGGCGCTGCCCGGTGGTTTCGTCGGACCTAAGGAGTCTGCCGAACAAGCGGCACAACGGGAGCTCGTAGAAGAGACGGGGCTGGACCTTGGGAAGTTGCCGGTACACATCGAGCAGTTGGCCACGTACACCAGCCCGGAGAGGGACCCGCGGATGCGAGTTGTTTCCGTTGCCCACCTGGCCCTGCTCGCGACGGACGGGAGTGTCCTGCCGGGGATTGCCGCAGGGTCCGACGCCTCAGCTGCTGCGTGGCACCCTGTCCACGACGTCCTGCGCAGCAACGATCTGGCCTTCGATCACCTCGAAATTCTGCAGGACGGTCTGCGGCGGCTGGCCGGCAAGATGGAATACACCACGGTCGCAGCCCGCCTGCTGCCGCATGAGTTCACCTTGACGCAGCTTCGCACCGTCTACGACGCAGTGTGGGACACCACCCTTCCGGCGGGAAACTTCACCCGAAAGATGATGCCCCACTTGACTGCCACAGGCCGGAAGGCGAGGGCGGCTACCGGTGGTGCCCCGGCAGCGCTGTTCACCGCCACTGACCGGCACATCCATCCGCCCATGGCGAACCCAACGAACTAGGCCAACCCAACAACCCATGTAGCGCGTTAGAGAAGCAGCAATACCTCCGTGGAGTAGCTCTGCGACGAGCTCATTGATCCCCGGAACCAGCACACTGCGTGGACCGAGGGATCGCCGGGAATGACCATGGGCCGGAGGTTGTCCACATCCGATCCCTCGGTGATGGCTTCCCATGTCCAGCTGGCGCCGGAATCGGAAGTCCGGCCCCGGTAGATCTCGTAGTGCGCAGTGGTTGCACCGGTTCGCGGGTCCACGGGTGCGGAGATGTAGACGCGATCCAGGTTGTTCGGGTCCATAGCACCCAGCCCGGTGTAGTCCTGCTCGTGCGGTAGCAAGCCGGGACCGGCGACGGCGAGGGGATGCAGCTTCCAGCGCAACCCATCAAAGCGGGCGTACAGCAGGCGGTGATCGTCGACGTCGAGCATTTGCTCCCGCTGCAGCGGACCGTTCACGTCGTTGGCCCGGCACGTGAGGATCGCCGCGAGTTCCTTGCCTTGCCGGCGAAGGTCAGTAGTCCAGCCATGGGTGAGGACATCGCCGTCGAGCGTTAACCCGGCTTCGAAAACGGTGGTGAGGGCCGTCTGGTTGGTCCCGGCTGAGCCGATGACGGGCTTGCTGACCACCTTGCCCTCGGCGTCGTGGAGCGCATCGCCCTGGATGTAGCCGTGGTAAATGCTGTTGTTGTAGTCGCGTGGGTGGTGGTCCGTGGTGATGAGGTCGATCCGGTCCGTGCCGTTGCCGGCATAGCGGGTGTAGCCGTTGACGTAGCCGATTTTGGGGCGGGTGAAGAGCTTGCCGCCGTAGCTCCAGGTGCTGCCGTGGTCCTCGGAAATCATCAGCGTGGGGTCGTCGTTGATGGCGCGGACAAAATTGTAGACCCGGCCTTCGGTGCTTAGAGCGTGCAGGTTGGAGTAGGTGGCGCCGCGACCGTCGGCGAGTTCCGTCCAATCGAACTGCTGCTCCGGTTCCCACTGGGAAGCGTCGTGCGGCTTGGTGGAGACGCGCCAGCGGGAGTAGTTGTCCGTTTTGTGCTTGGCATACATCGCCACATAGTGGCCGTCGGGCCGGATGAGGAGGGCGGGAGCGTTGTGGTCATCGGACTCCAACCTTTCATGGAGTACGTGGACGCGGCTCTGACCGGTAGCAAGGTTCACCACCGCAACTTCGATGTTGCCGCCGCGGCCAGCACCACCCTCTCCTTCAGGTGCAGCGACCGAGCCCACCAGCAAGGTGTTGTTTGCGGGGTCGATCAGTGCGCGCTCGTCCTGGAACCAACACCACGCCCCGTTGTTGTTGAGGACAAGTGGCTCTTGGGGGAAAGAGTTGACCATGGGAATCCTTTGCCGCTTTGCATCGTTTCAATTCCGGTGTGGGTACTAGTCTAGGCGCATGACCACTCGAGCCAACGAACTTACAGCCTTGGTAACCGGGGCCACCGCCGGTCTCGGTGCAGAATTCGCCCGCCAACTTGCCGAAGCCGGACACCACCTGATCCTGGTCGCCCGGGATGAACAGCGCCTCAAAGAAACAGCCGAGGAACTTGAACGCGACTTCAGTATCTCGGCGGAGGTCCTTTCCGCGGACTTGACCACCGACGTCGGCGTCTCAGCCGTCGCAGACCGTTTGCGGGACGCTTCACGGCCTGTGGATGTCCTTGTTAACAATGCCGGAATCGGGCTGTTGAAGTCGTTCGAACGGAATGAGCTGGACGAGGAACGCCGGCACCTGCGGCTCCACGTCCAGACACCCATGGAGCTGAGCCACGCGGCATTGGAAGTCATGCTGGCCCGGGGGAAGGGACGGATCATTAACGTCGCCAGTGTGGCAGCGTTCGCCAATAGGGGCAGCTACTCGGCGGCCAAAGCCTGGCAAGTGACCTTCAGCCGGTGGGCCAACATCGCCTACGCGAAATCCGGCGTGCAGGTCACGGCCGTTTGCCCCGGTTTCACCCACACCGAATTCCACGATCGCATGGGCATGGACAAATCCGTTGCACCCCGATTCCTATGGCTGACAGCCGATCGCGTAGTGCGCGAAGGGCTGGAGGACAACGCCAAAGGCAAGGCAGTCTCCATTCCGACGCGTCGGTACAAGGTGGTCAGCTTCTTCGCCCGTGTCCTCCCGGCGAAGCTCACGTCCGGCCCGCCTCGCCGGCCGTTGGAACCCTAGCTCGCCGGCCGTTGGAACCATAAGCCCCAAAAATTGTCCTGCCGCTGCTTTCCTGACGGGGTGGCTGGCTTTAGGCTGATGCTGGAGTGCGGCACCGGGCGCGGCTGCTGCGCTGGGGCTACAGCAGCGTGGTCCCGCAAACGGGGCCCGCGAGTCGTCCCGCTTTCCCGCGAACCATGCCGTGTCCGAAGCAGGTAACGCATGGACGAGGCAGCTCCCACGGACGGCTCCAGGCAGGGAGGACACGACGGCGGAACGGTCGCCGTCGAGGACAGCGACGCACACCTGGTGCTGCTTGTCCGAGCAGGAACCACGGCCGCGTTCGAGACGCTCTATGCGCGGCATCAGTCCATGGCTCGAACCGTGGCAGCCGCCCAGCTGGACAATTTTGCTGATGTTGACGATGTTGTGGCGGACGCGTTTGCCTCGGTCTATCAGTCCCTGGCTGCCGGGAAGGGGCCCGATTCCTTTTTCCGCGCCTATCTGCTGACCGCGGTTCGGCGTGTGGCCCACCGCGTCAACCGGGACGCGACCCGTACCAGCCCGACATCCGAATCGTACATTCTGGATACCGTGGATGCCCATGATGATCCCGCCGTAGCGACGTTCGAATCGGCGGCGGTGGCTCAGGCGTTCCGGTCCCTACCGGAACGCTGGCAGGAAGTCCTTTGGTACGTGGACATTGAAGGGTTGAAGCCTGCAGCCGCTTCGCCGCTCCTGGGCCTGACGCCCAATGGAGTGTCCGCACTCGCACTCCGGGCGCGGGAGGGCCTGCGCCAGGCGTACCTCCAAAACCACATCAGTACATCGGCAGGGGAAGACTGCGAGGAATACTCAACGCAATTGGGTGCGTACTCGCGCGAAGGACTGAGCAGGCGCAAGCAAGCCCGGGTGCAGGAACATCTGGAAGGCTGCCCCAAATGCACCGCCCTGCTCCTTGACCTCAGTGACGTTCAGTCCGCCATGCGCGCATGGATCTTCCCGCTGGTAGCAGGGGTCGCCTTCAGCTCGGCGTTCCCTGCGCTCGCAGGCGGAGGCGCGGGAGTGGGTGGCACTGGGGCGGCACCAGGCGGCACCGTCATCCGTGGGGTGGAACCCCGGGGAATTTCCCTGCCCTGGAAAGTGGGCGCTGGCGTCTTGGCGGTGGCAGCAGTGGCAGCGAGTGCCGCCATGGCGCTGGGAGTTGCGGGCGCCACCACCTCCGAGCCGCCGATTGTGGGTGCATCGCCATCCCCGGGTGAGCCCACGAATCCGCTGATCCCACCGGTTGCTGAGGACATTTCGGAGGAGTATCCGCTATTTCCGGACTTCAGCGATCCGTCCCAAGGCAGCCCCGAGAAGCCGGCCTTCTACCCCTTCCCGCCCAGCACCACACCAGACCCCGGCCCCTTACCCAGTCCGTGGCCATCGCCGGGTGATTCGCTGCCGCCAGCGCTTCAGCCATTGCCTACCATTGCACCTACGGCCCCTGCCACCTTGCCGCCGCTGCAGCCCACACCGGCACCTTCCGTAAGTCCTTCGCCGAACCCGACAACAAGCCCAACGCCCATCCCCACGCCGAGCCCCGGCCCCAGCGAAACGCCGGCTCCCTTGCCTGCAGTGACGGCCACGTTCACCGCTGAGCCGGGCACAACGGCGTCGGACACCAACGTCACTGTCACTTTCCGCCTCAAGGACCAAACGGCGGTGCCCGCGTCCGCCGAGGTGGTCTTTACGATTTCCGCCGGCACGGACATGATCCCGGGCAAGCTCGTTGAACCGGCGGGCTGGACCTGTTTAAAGGAGGCTGCTGCCACAACGCAATTCCGTTGCACCAGCACCGCCGTGGACCCGGATAATTTGACGTTCCTGCTCGGAATTTCCAAGCAGGACGAGGCGGAGGTGGCTACGCTCGACTACTCATTCAGCGGCACAGGCATAGGGACGGTGACCTTTTCCAACATCTTCTAGCTTGACAACGCCCGACAGCAGGAGCCGGGTTACTATGACACTTCATTCGAGCCTGAGGGGGCAGTACTATGAAGAACGGATCCTTGACATTCGCGGTGGCAATGGTTGCAGGGGGACTGCTGCTGAGCGGCTGCTCAGGTACCAGCTACTCCGGTTTGGAGGCGTTGCAGCGGGAGGCGACGGAGGCAGACACGGCCCCGGAAGGGCTGACCATGGGCGAAGTTGAGCTGGAAAAGATCCTTCTGGTGGCTGAGGCTAACGGAAAAAAGTACTACTTGGGGGAAGGCAAGCAACACCGGCCGACGTGCCTGATCGTAGGATCCGCCGACGCGTATTTCTCGCATAGTGGCTGTAGCGATTCCATCCAGGGAGAGTTGTTGAGGATTGGTGGCCCCGACCAGAAATCCGCCGTTCTGGTGTCCGATGGCTACGACACCAAGCAGTTGGAATCGAGCGGCCTGACGAAAATCCACCCGAACATCCTGGTAGTAACGAACTAGCCCGTTTTCTCAGGAACCCGGCCCCGCGGCGCCCGCACCAGCACAGCAACCGCGATGCCAACCACGGCTCCCACGAACGTTTCGATGGCACGCTCCATCACCAGCACGCCCGGATCCATGGGGGAGGCCAGCTGGGCGATCAGCAGGATCACCGGGGTAAAGAACACCATGGCCCACCCGTAATGCCGTGCCATGAACAACTCCGTGGGGAACTGGCACAGCACCACCAGCACAGCCAGTACCACCGCGGTTTGACCGGGGAAGTACTGAAGGGGCGATAGCGGACTGGGAAAAAGTACGACGGCGACAATCGCCAACCCGAGGAACGTCCCCACGATGCGGTGGATACCGCGATGGACGCGGCTGGGGAGGTCGGCTCCCGCGAGGGGCACGGCCGCTGCGGCCATGGCCCAGTGCGGGTGGCCGCTTCCGCTGAGGACGCCGATGGCGCCCGCGGCACTTACCGCCAGGGAATAGCGGGCGGCATGGACCAGAGCGGCTTGACGCAGCGGGCCGCGGAGGACGGGGATGTCGCGGGCAGCGCCGGAGTCCCACGTGCGTCGCCGGAACCAGCCGGTAAAACCGACCACCATGGAAAAGGCGGCGGACGCTGCCGCGATGAGTACCGCCGTCGTGAACGGAACATTGGTGGGCACGGATGCGCAGGCGCCCAGTGCGAGGATGCCGAAGAACGGGCCGATCGGTTTGAGGCGCACGGCGTCGGCGTAGAGCGACCCGACGCCGGCAAACAGGGTGGCCACCAGTACCAACCACCAGGAGTGGATGTGGTTGACGGAAAGGAACACGCCGATGGCCAGCCCGCCCACCAGGAACAGGGCCGCCTGGGCTTGGTGCTTGAGCCGCAGCTGATGTGTTTCGTTGCGCCCGTACATTCCGGTCAGCGCACCGAAAACGGCGTACATCATGAGATCCGGGCGGCCTATGAGAATGAGGAACAGCCCGGGTACTGCCACACTCAGGGCCACCCGCACAGCCGAGAGGCGATCGTTGTTGGCAGGGCCCAACCGGTGGAGTTCGCGGGCGTGGACCATCAATCCGGTCACAGAGGAACACCACCAATCGGCTAGGGGTTGTCTTTGCAAATTAGCAGTGTCGCCGCCCAGGCCGCCATAAGCCCGGTCACAACCCGTAGTGGGCTTGGGCGCGCGTACGGGGAAAGGTCTGGGAAGATCGAGGTATGCCCGTCGCTTTCGTCTGCCGTACCCGCTCCACCATGTCACCGCAGGAGCTGTTCGATCTTTCCCGCAACATCGATGCCCACGTGGGGTCCATGACGCAGAGCCGCGAGAAAGCAATCGGCGGCGTCACCACCGGGCTGATCTCCGAAGGTGAGACTGTCACCTGGCAGGCGTGGCACTTGGGAGTCCGGTTCCGCATGACCAGCCGCATCACGCGGATGAAGGCGCCGTCGTCGTTCTCTGATGAGCAGGTGAAAGGCCCTTTCAAGTACCTCCGCCACACCCACGAGTTCCGGCCCGAAGGCAGCGGCACCCTCATGGTGGATACGGTGGAATTCGCGGCGCCGTTCGGCCCGCTGGGCAGGCTGGTGGAGAAACTGATCCTGGCCCGGTACCTGCAGAACCTGATTGAGAAGCGCAACGAGTTCCTTATTGCCCAGTATCAGCCAGCCCAAACCCCTACAGCCCAGACCCCTAAAGCCCAGGACCCGCGGCAATGATCAGGCTCGCGCATGCGGACGACCTGCTGATTCTGCAGGAGATCGAGCGTGCCGCGGGCCAGGCTTTCCGGGCTTTGGGAATGGACTCCATCGCGGATGACGAACCCCTATCCATCCATGAGCTGAACAGTTATGCCACAGCCGGGCGCGCATGGGTTTCTGTGGACGGGCTCGACTACCCGGTGGCGTATTTGTTGGCGGACATCGTGGACGGCGAGGGCCACGTGGAGCAAGTCAGTGTTCATCCGGATCATGCGCACCAGGGCATTGGCCGGGAACTGCTGCATGCCGCGCGCGTGTGGACGCGGGGCCACGGAATGCACAGGCAAACCCTCAGCACGTTCCGGGATGTGCCATGGAACGCCCCGTATTATCGCCGCCTTGGTTTTGAAGTGCTCGACGCCGGCAGCTGGGGTCCGCAGCTGGCCCACCTGATGGAGCACGAGGTTGAGTTGGGCCTGACCCGTTGGCCGCGCGTTGCCATGTGGCGTGCCGCGGTCCCGCCAGGTAGTTAGCCCGCCACCAGCTCCACCTCGTAGCTGTCCGTGTTGAGCAGGTACGCGGCGTAATGGTCCGGGCCGCCGGCGTGCGGATACTTGGACTCGAACATCTCGTACCAGCCTGCGTCCGCGCCGAGCGTCCGGATCCTGTCCACGTTCTCCCGGGTGCCTGCATGGAAGGCCACGTGGTTCACCCCGGGATCAGTGCGGCGGTGGGTTGTACCGGTAATGGCATCGGTCTGCTCCACCACCACGTACATGCCGTCGAGCTTCCAACTGCACCCGGTGGGCCACTCCTGGAAGGGCTCATAGCCGAGCTCGCCCAGCAGCCAACCCCACTCTTCCCTGGCCCGCTCCAGGATGGGCACCCAGATTTCCAGGTGGTGGATGGAACCAACAGGGGCGGCGGCGATCTCAGGCATGCGCCGAGTCTACGAGGTCCGGGCCCGTTCCACATCGGCGGCGCTCGCAGCGTCACCACGTTCACGGAGCCCGGCGATCACACCGTCGATGTCCGCGGCAGGACGGTTCTGGCTCAGCTTGGCCTTGGCCTCCACCCGGGAAATCAAGAGTTCGACGCCGACAATCGCCCTCAGTTGGCCGGCGATGAACCGCTGGGGCGCGTCCTCCACGCTCCACGGGTCCCGCATCCCGGCCTCGTGGTGATTGGAGAGCCGGCGGACGTGCCTGCCCAGCCAGTCGGCATCGTCGTGGATAACAAGCTGACCGTAAACGTGTGCCGTGGAGTAATTCCACGTGGGCACCACCCGGCCGTGCTCCGCTTTGGACGCGTACCAGGACGGCGAAATGTAGGCGTCGGCACCTTGGACGATCATCAGTGACTCGCCGATCGCAGGCGAGGACCACTGAGTGTTATTACGGGCCATATGTGCGTGCAAGGCGCCGTGCTCACCCACCGTGGGCTCGTAAACAAACGGCAGAAGCGTGGCGAGCAGCCCATCCTCTGACATGGTGACCAGATTGGCTGCGCTGGCTCCGGACAGGAGCGAGTCAACAGCCTCCGGGGATGCGGCAAAGTGCGCTGGGGTGTACATGGAGTACGTCCTTTCAGAACCGGAATAATCAGGAGTTCGACGGCGGGTTGAGGCGCACGCGGACGGCGGCGCCGGCGCAGATGATCACCGCCAGGCCACCCACCACGGTGGTCCAGGTGATGGACTCGCCCAGCAGCATCCCGGCCCACGCAATGGTCATCACGGGTTGGACCAGTTGGATTTGGCTGACTTGGGCCATGGGGCCGATCGCGAGGCCCCGGTACCAGGCAAAGAAGCCCAGGAACATGCTCACCACCCCCAAATAGGCAAAGGAGAGCCACTGGGCGCCGGATGCGGAGGACAGTCCGGAGCTGAGCGAAACCGCAGTCAGGATGATCATCACTGGCGAGGCGACCACCAGCGCCCAGGAGATGGTCTGCCACGATCCGAGTTCGCGGGCCAGCATGCCACCTTCTGCGTAGCCAACAGCAGCGGCAAGCACGGCAGCCAGCAGGAGCAGGTCCGCCCAGTGGAGCGAGCCGAACCCTCCGGACTGGACCAGTGCAAAGACCAAGGCCGCCACCACTCCGGTGAACGTCAGGACCCAGAACAGGGGACGCGGGCGTTCCCGTCCGCGAATCACGGCCGCTGTGGCCGTGGCAGCCGGGAGCAGGGCGATCACCACCGCTCCATGGCTGGCTGAGGTGCTGGTGAGGGCAAAAGTTGTCAGCAGCGGGAAGCCGGCAACCACACCTCCGGCCACCACAGCCAAACGCAACCATTGGGAAGCGCCAGGCAACCGCTGCCTGGTGATGCCCAGGGCCAATGCCGCCAGTAGTGCGGCGACCACGGCCCGGCCGGCTCCAATGAACAGGGGAGACATGCCCTCAACAGCCACGCGGGTGAAAGGAACTGTGAAGGAAAAGGCCAGGACGCCCAGCAGGCCCCACCAGATTCCGGTGGACGTGCGGGCGGATATCACTGCCCGCGAATGCATAGTAGCGCTACTATTGTGACTCATGAACAACGATAGCAGTTCCCGGATCGCCCTGCGATTGAAGGAGTGGATCGCTGATGCGGCGCCCGGGGCAAAGCTGCCATCAACCCGGCACCTGGTGGCCGAGTACCAAGCGAGCCCGGTGACTGTCCAAAAAGCCCTGCGGACCCTCACGGCGCAAGGCCTGATTGAAAGCCGCCCCGGCGTTGGAACATTCGTCCGCGCATTCCGGACAGCGAGGCCGTCGGACTACGGCTGGCAGACGGCTGCCCTGCGATCAGCCCAGACCGCACGTCCGCTGAACTCCGCCGCGATGCGGAGCGCTTCCAACAACGTCATCGCGTTCCACTCGGGGTATCCGGACCGCGAACTGCTTCCGGAACGTCTGGTCCGTGCAGCACTGACCCGCGCAGCCCGCGGCGAGGCAGCCCTGTCCCGGCCGCCGGCGCAGGGTATCCCCGAACTGCAGACCTGGTTCGCGCAGGAACTCAGTACCTCAACGCCGGTGGGCGTCACGCCACCCCAGCCCAGCGACGTCGTGGTTCTTCCCGGCAGCCAAAGCGGCCTCAGCTCGATTTTCCGCGGGCTGGTGGGCCACGGACAGCCACTGCTGGTGGAATCGCCCAGCTATTGGGGTGCGCTGCTGGCTGCCGGCCAGGCGGGCGTGAAGGTGATCCCTGTTCCCAGCGGCCCGGAGGGGCCGGATCCCGAAGAGCTGGACAGGGCCTTCGAGGAGTCCGGCGCCAGGCTGTTCTATGCACAGCCCAATTTCGCCAATCCCACGGGCGCCCAGTGGACGGCGCGTCGCGGCGAGGAAGTGCTGAAGATCGTCCGCCGTCACGGAGCCTTCCTGGTGGAGGACGACTGGGCCCACGACTTCGGCATCACGGCACCCTCCGTCCCGGTAGCTGCCAAGGACGACTCCGGGCACGTGGTGTACATCCGCTCGCTGACTAAAAGCGTGTCACCGTCCATTCGGATCGCAGCGGCGATCGCGCGCGGCCCGGCTCGTGAACGGATCATGGGCGCGCAGGCGGCCGAGTCCATGTACGTCAGCGGCCTACTTCAGGCCGCTGCCCTGGACGTGGTCACGCAGCCAGGCTGGCAGACGCACTTGCGCGGCCTCAAGCACCAGCTCCAGTCCCGCCGCGACCTCCTGGTGACCAGCCTGCGGGAGCATGTGCCGCAAGCCCATCTCAGCCATCTGCCCAAGGGCGGCTTGAACCTGTGGCTCAGGATGCCGGACGGGTTCGACGTCGAACGGCTCACCAAGGATTGCGAAGCGGCCGGGGTGCTCATTGCCGCAGGGACGGAGTGGTTTCCCGCGGAACCCGAGGGGCCGTACATCAGGCTCAACTATGCCGGTCCCAACCCGGGAGCGTTTCCTGAAGGTATGCGGATCATGGGCGAGGCGGTGCGGGGGTTGCTGGGATCCTGACGCTTTCCCGTTGCCGGCCCGCTATTCCGTCGCGGGGCAGCGACGCAGGCGCGGGGGAGCGACGGGGTTGCGCCGGTCAGCCTGCAGGTGTTTCGGCCTTCAGGACCACAAGCCAGGCCACCGAAGCATCAATGACGGGGGAGTGCGGAACACCTTCCCTGTCCAAGTGCTCCAGCCAGGCCTCCAGGTCTTCCCGGTGCGAAATATCGATAGCGAGTTCCAGGCCCTCCTGGGATTGGGCCGCGGGATTGGCCCGGAAGGAAAGGCCGGTGGGGTTGGCGCCGGGCAAGCGGCCGGCGGCACCGGCGATTGTTCCGTCCGGACCGGGGAACTCCATGACCGCCTCCCAGCCGAACACGCGGGAGTACCAGCTGCACGTCCCCGCAAGGTCCCTGACCGGCAGCTTGGTTCCCAGCAGGCCGTTCAGCGGTGGGATGGATTCTTCCATAACAACACGCCTCCTAATGCACCGTCACTGAATTAGTACACCTATACTGCAGACAAGCCGGGACCAACGACGCCGGGCTCAGCGAATGCGACGCCGGATACCTTGGAAGCCCGGTTGCAGGCACTGGCCAGCAATATAGCTGCAACCATGATCCGGACCGGGCCGCTGTTTGCCGTTGCCCGCGAGGCCGAAGCCAGCGAATCCCTGATCCGGGAAGCCTTCGACGCCGCGCGCAGGGACACCATCGCCGCATCCCGACGCATGTGGCGCGGATTGGAGCGGGACGGCCTGATCAGCAGCGGGATCGACGTGGACTGGGTGGCCGATACCACCGCGCTTCTTGGCGCAGCGGACACGTATCTCCTGATCCGGACGGCCATGGGATGGGACCAACAGCAACTTGCAGCCTGGCTATCCCGCACCTGGCTCTACTTTGCCACGAACCCTGAACCGGCCGCCGTCGTGCACCCTTAAACGCCGCAGCCACCAACACCAAGGAGAGCGCCTTGGGCTGGTGGCTACGGTGGGCGGCAAGCTGCCGCGAACTAACTGAATCGCTATGCAGAAGTTGCAGGCAGTGAGTTCCTAAGCCGGAGTCAGGTCCTTGTTGCCTTTGCCGAGCGATGAATCATCGATGGGCCGGCCGTCGAACGGCATCTGATCCAGGTTGATCAACGGGTTGGTGTCCTGCGTTTCCACCAGTTCACGTGCTTCTGCCTGGGTGTCCACGCTGGGCATGGAGCCCGGCAGCGGGCGGCGGGCCGATTCCGGCAGGAAGAAGATGGCAATGGCGCCGATGATCGAGGTACCCATCAGGTAGTAGGCGGGCATCATGTCGTTGCCCGTGCCTTCAATGAGTCCCTGAACGATGAACGGGGTGGTGCCACCGAAGATCGCCACGGAGAAGTTGTAGGCAATGCCCATTCCGCCGTAGCGGCTGGACGTGGGGAACAGGGCGGGCAGTGCCGAGGCCAGGTTTGCCACGTAGAACGTCACCGGGAAGGCGATCAGTGCCAGGCCTGCAAGCGTGGACCAGATCTCGCCGATGCCAATGAGCATAAAGGCGGGAATGGAGAAGACCACTGTGCTGCCCGCGCCTACCCACAGGACTGGTCGGCGGCCGATGCGGTCCGAGAGGCGGCCGGTAAGGGGAATGCAGATGGCCATGATCACCAAGACCGGGATGGTCAGCAGGGTGCCGTGGACGGGATCGTAGCCCTTGGAGTCCGTGAGGTACGTGGGCATGTAGGACGTCAGTGCGTAGCCAACAATGTTTGCTGCAGCAGCCAGGATCATGGCCAGGAGGATCTGGCGCCAGTAGGCCTTGATAATGCCCAGAGGTCCCTTGGCAGCAGCGGCATCCTGCGCTGTTGCGTCCTTGGCCGATGCCTCCTGGGCATCAAGGGTGGCCTGGAACTGGGGAGATTCCTCGATCTTGCTTCGGAAGTACACCGCGATGAGGCCCAGCGGACCAGCGATCAGGAACGGAATCCTCCAGCCCCATTCCTCCATGGCCGCCTGACCCAGCGTGAGTTGCAGGATGGAAACCAGGGCGGCGCCCAAGGCGAAGCCGATGTAGCTGCCCATGTCCAGGAAGCTGGCGAAGAATCCGCGGCGCTTATCCGGAGCGTACTCACTCACGAACGTGGTGGCGCCGGCGTATTCGCCACCGGTGGAGAAGCCCTGGATGAGCTTCAGGATCACCAGCAACGCGGCGGCCCAGATGCCGATCTGCGCATAGCCGGGAAGGAGGCCGACGGCGAACGTACTTGCCGCCATCAGCATCAGTGTTGCGGCGAGCACCTTCTGGCGGCCCACCTTGTCGCCGAGCCAGCCGAACACGATTCCACCGAGGGGGCGGGCGATGAAGGTTGCGGCGAAGGTTCCCAGCAGGAACAGAGTCTGGACCGAGGGGTCTGCCTCCGGGAGGAAGACAGGACCCATGGTGGTGATGAGGTAGCCGAAAACACCGACGTCGTACCATTCCATGGTGTTGCCGACGATGGTGCCGCCGAGTGCTTTGCGCAGCATCGGCTTATTCACCACGTTGACGTCGGACTCTTTGAGCCGGCGCTTCGGGCGAAGCTTCTTCGTTGCGTTCTTTACTGCGTTTGCTGCGTTTGTGGCGGCCGGGGTGGGGCCTGCCGATACCTGGTTCCCGGTGGCGTTCCTTGCGCCATCCGGAGAGACGGTGTTGCTTTGGTCTGTGGGCATTTGGGCTTCTCCTAGGGAGGTCATTTGCTTGCGACTTCTGCTGCCCCGCTCTGGGCAGGGTTTCAATTTTACGGGTTTTAGGCCGAAAACCCGAGTTGAGATCCGATTTTTGGGCTGTTTTTGGGTGCAAATTGCCTAGCTGTGTTGCATCTCATTACCCGCTGTTGCCCCGCTACTATGCGGATCCGCCTCCGTTTTTGCCCTCCAGAGCACGTTGTTACCAAATTGTTTAGCTGAGCCCACTTAACGGGGCAATTTGGGTCCCGGAAGCTGATGAATCGATAGGCGCGCGGGTACCCATCACCACGGTTGCGTCTGCCCTTTCGTCCGAGGCCACCTCCGCGATGAACCCCGCCTCGCCGAGAATCCCTGCCGTCGCCAGCGCCTGCTGCCCCGAGGTTTCCATCACCAGGAACCCACCCGGCGCCAGCCACTGAGCCGCGCCCAGCGCTACCCGACGCTGTACCGCCAAACCGTCAGCGCCGCCGTCGAGCGCTGCTCTCGGCTCGTGGAGTCGCGCCTCCGGCGGCATCATGCCTATTAACTCCGTGGGTACATACGGCGCGTTGGCGAGCAGCACGTCCACCTTCTGGCGCAACGTCTCAGGGAGGGCTTCAAACAGATCCCCGTGGTGGACGCGTCCACCACGGGGCTCGACGTTGTATCGCGCGCAACGGACCGCAGCGGCGTCGATGTCCGCGGCATGCAGCTCACAGCTCCCCAAAAGATCGTGGAGCGCCGCCCCTATTGCCCCGGAACCGCAACAAAGGTCCACGACGACGACACCGGGCTTGGCGATGGTCGCGGCCTTCCGGACCATGAACTCCGTGCGACGCCTGGGCACGAACACCCCCGGGCTGACGGCCATGCGCTTTCCGCAGAAATCCGCCCAGCCCACAATGTGTTCCAGAGGCAATCCGCTGAGCCGCTGGTCCACCATATGGTGGAGCTCGTCCGGATGGCGGGCGGCGTCTATGAGGAGTCGGGCTTCGTCCTCCGCGAAAACGCAGCCGGCGGCACGCAATGCGGCGGCGATGGATGCTCTCCGGGTCACGTTTGCCATGCTAGCCGAGGAAGAATCCCGATGGGGTTGGGCGCCGGAATTCAAAGTTGCTGCAGGTGAGGGGTTCCCAAATCTGCCGGGACTTAGCTAGGGTATGAGGCATGGGAACACTGATTTTTGAGTAGACCGGCCTCTGCCCCTCGCGGCACAGCCGAGTTTCACCTGACAAAAATCCACGCCTGTTGAGGCCCTGCCTCCATGCCGTTCCCGTTCTCGACGTCTTCTTCCCGAACCGCAACGACATAGGATACGTGTCTCTTCAGGACTCACACTTTTAGGAGTCCACATATGACTGCCAACCCTTCCGAAAACAAAAAGACCCCGGCCGCCGGTGGTATCAAGTCCAAGCTGACCGACGCGCAGAAGGCCATGCTGGCAAGCAAGTCCGGGGGCGGTGCTCCAGCGGGCTGGCAAAGCACCGGCAAGGGGCACAAGCCCACCGCCGCCAGCGGCAAGCAGGCTAAGACCGAGAAGAAGGTCCGCTGGTAAACCTGCGGGCAGGCACACTGAAAAATAGGCACACTGGAAAGGAAGAACCATGACTGCTGAACGCATCAATCCTGAGGTTGCAAGCCATTTGGTGGAGTCCATGGACATGGCGCCCATGCCCGAACCGACCACCATCGCGGTCGCGTTGGGCGCCGACCAAAGCAGGCAGTGGCCGGACGGTAACGGTAAACGACGCCACCCGAAGGAACGGGGACAAGCCCACGGCCGCATGGGCCAGGGAGCAGCTGTGACGGCGGTCCACCGGACCAGCCGCCCGCAGATGCCGCATTCCTCCTAATAACCCGGCCACCCAAACAAACCCGAACGAACCCGCACCACCTGCGTAGCCAGCCCAACTGAGGAGCAGCACAGCGCGTTTTGAGCCCTCAAAACGCGCACAAATGCGACTCAGTTGGGCTGGCTCACGTCGTTAGGAGACTTATCCGGACGCCAGCCCCGCCACACCGGATGACGGAGCCGGCCGGGCCCCGTCCATTCGCCGAAGGATACCTCGGCCACCAGCTCAGGGCTCACCCACGTGGCACCCGCTGCATCTTCGCGGGGTATGTCTGTGAAAGGGCATTCGCTTACCACCCGGGGTTCAAGATGCTCCATGACATCCCGGAGCTGCCAGTCCTTGAATCCGGTGCCCACCCGGCCCACGTAGTGCAGCTTGTGGCCGTCGGGGATGCCCAGCAGCAACGCGCCGAAAGTCCCGCTTCGGGCCCCCGCGCCGGGCCGCCAACCTCCCACCACTACTTCCTGGCTTTGCTCCAGCTTGAGTTTGATCCACGACCTGCTGCGACGTCCGATCACATATCTGCTGTCGGCTTTCTTGGCCATGACACCCTCCAAGCCAAGCTCGGCGGCGCTGGTCATGAGGTCTTCCACGTCGTGGTCCAGCACGGCGGAAAGGTGAAGGGGGCAACCTTTACGAAGACGCTCCGAAAACCCGGAAAGCCTCTCGCGGCGCTCGCGGAACGGCAGCCCGCTCAGGTCCCTACCGTCGTCGTACAGAAGATCGAACAGCATGAGCTGCACCGGAACCGTAGCCCGGGCGCGCTCGATGTCCGCACCTTTGACCAAATTCATCCTTAGCTGCAGCCGTCCGAAGTCAGGCCTGGACCCTTTGCCGAGCGCCACGATTTCGCCGTCCGCAACGAAGTCTCCGTCGGGCCAGCATGTGCGGTCCGTCAGTTCGGGATAGGCGGCCGTAAGATCGTTTCCGTTGCGGCTCATGAGCCGGATCTTGCCCTCCGTACCGGTGATGATCGCCCGGATTCCGTCCCACTTCAGTTCAAAGAGCCAATCGTCGCCGCGGAGATCAGCGGCGGTTCCGGCGGTGGCCAGCATGGGGGTGTAGTTCGGCATGGGCTGCGGCTGAGGTGGATCGGACTTGGGCGCCGCGGTTTTGGCCGCAGCCGGGCTGCCCCGACGCACACCCGGCTGTTCCTTCATAAGATGGATCAGCCAGTTCTGACCCGTATTGATGAGCGCGAACCGTTTGGTGCCGCCAAGGCCACCACCCGGCTCGCCTGTAAGGGTGGCGATCACTTCCTTGCCGTCGCGCCACTTCTCGCAGGTGTACTCGCCGCGGTCCCAGATGGTCATGGTCCCGGCCCCGTACTCGCCCTTGGGAATGACGCCCGCGAAGTTCGCGTATTCCATGGGGTGGTCCTCGGTATGTACGGCTAGGTTGTTTCGGTCGGAGGTTTCCGGGATGCCCCGCGGCAACGCCCACGAGGCCAGGACTCCGTTGTGCTCCAGGCGCAGGTCCAAGTGGTAGCGGCGGGCGTGGTGCTCCTGGATGACGAATATGCCGCCGGGCGGCGGAGGGTCGCCGGGCTTCGGCTGGGCGGAGGAGGAACCCGCGGATTGCGGTGTGGCAGAAGCGCCCGACGACGACGGGAACGGCTCCGGGGTTTTGTCCGGATCGCGCATCCCGACGTATTTGGCGAGACGGTTCTCGACTGTCACCACCCGCTCGCGGGAACGGCCGGTGCCTGAACCGCTTCCGTGAGCACCGCCGTCGTCCTTCTCATCCTCCCCGTGAGGCGGCAGGTGCCGTTCGGAGATCGGTGCGAAGTGGTCTTTGCCGGTCTTCACGCGCTTCATCACGGCCCGGTAGTCCAAGTGCTCCAACGAGGCGGAGGAGAGCTCCCGCCACGTGCGCGGCGCCGCCACGGTGGGGATGGCGCGTCCGCGGAGGGAGTAGGGGACGATTGTGGTCTTGTTTCCGCTGTTCTGGCTCCAGTCCACCAGCACTTTGCCGTGGCGGAGGGACTTCTTCATGTCGCTGACCACCAGATCGGGGTGGTCCGATTCCAACGCCCGGGCCAGCTCTTTGGCGAAGGCGGACACTTGCTCGGACTTCAGTGTCCCGTCCAGGCCCGTGTAGAGGTGGATGCCTTTGCTGCCGCTGGTAACAGGGACCGGGTCCATTCCCATGTCCTGCAGGATGGAACGGGCCAGCTTGGCCACTTCAACGCATTCGGGCAGACCTGCCCCGGGCCCGGGGTCGAGGTCCAGGACGAAACGGTCGGGGCGGAGCGGCTTCCCGGAAGGGTCCACTTGCCACTGTGGAACGTGAATTTCCAAGGAGGCGATCTGGGCCATCCACGTGAGCGTCGCAAGGTTGTTGACCAGGGGATAGACGTTGGTGTGGTCCGAATGCTGAATTGTGGCGCGGGGAATCCACTTTGGCGCGGAGTCCTCCAGGTTCTTCTGGAAGAAGACTTGCCCGGGGTTTTCGGCGGTACCCACTCCGTTGACCCAGCGCTTGCGGGTGACGGGCCTGTTGGCAGCAGCGGGGATCAGGAAAGGTGCCACTGCGGCGTAGTATTCCAGCACTTCGGCCTTGGTGGTGCCGGTTTCCGGGTAGATGATTTTGCCCAGATTGGTGAGAGTGAGCTCGTGGCCTTCCACGTTCACCCGCTCCTGTCGCTTGGCTGCCACCTCTTCTCCTCCGCTGTGTTGTGCTGTTGACTGGGTGCATGAGGGCCATATGGAAGGGATCTATCGCGTTCGGTCTGGTCAACGTACCAGTGAAGCTCTACAGTGCCACGGAGGATCACGATATTGGCCTGCACCAAGTCCACAATAAGGACGGCGGGCGTATTCGGTACCAACGGAAATGCGAAATTTGCGGCGACGTTGTTGCGTACGAGGACATTGATAAGGCTTACGAAGAAGAAGGCCGCACCGTGGTCCTTACGTCTGCGGAATTGAAGTCGTTGCCGGAGGAGAACAGCCGCGAAATTGAGGTGGTGGAATTTATCCCCGCCGAGCAGCTGGACCCCATCATGTATGAGCGCAGCTATTTCCTGGAGCCGGACTCCAAATCGCCCAAAGCGTACATGCTGCTCAGGCAGACGTTGGAGGACACTGACAGAATCGCAATTGTCCAGTACGCCCTGAGGCAGAAGACCCGGCTCGGCGCCCTCCGGGTCCGCGGCGATGTGCTCCTGCTCCAAGCGCTTCTGTGGGGCGACGAAGTCCGCGAGGCCAAGTTCCCGTCACTGGAGACGGACATCAAGATCTCGGACAAGGAACTGGAGATGTCCTCCGCCTTGGTGGAATCCATGGCGCACGACTTTGACCCCGACGAATACACCGATGACTACCAAGCGCAGCTCCGAACATTGATCGACGCCAAGTTGGAGAAAGGCGAAGCGCTGGACACCGAGGCAACCTTTGGCGTGGTGGAAGGTGAGGGCGAGGGCGGCGACGTCATCGACCTCATGGAAGCCCTCAAGCGCAGCCTGGACAAGAAGCGCGGCAAGGAAAAAGCGGACGACGACGCTGCTGCCGCCAGCAAAACTGCCAGCAAACCAAAGGCGCGGGCCAAGAAGAAGGCTTAGGTCGTGTTGCCTTCGCCTAGGGGTTAGGCGCCGGTTTCGTAGTGCGGTTCCGCCACCGGTTTGGACTCGGGTGAACCACGTTCACGGAGGTACACGGAGGCTCCTACCAGGACGGCGACAGCGAGGAACTCACTTTGCCAGTTCTGGAAGGACTCAAACCAGAACTGGCTGGAAGCCATGTATTCCCAGGTGGAGACCTCGGGCAGGCCATGGCTGAGCTGTTCCTCGTTGTAGGCGGCTGCGCCACCTACCGCGTGCAATGTGAAGGAGGTCAGAAACAGGAGGCCCAGCAGGCCGGAGAGTGAGTGCTCGTAGACCTTCAGCACCCAGCCGCCGCGCCTTACCGGCCACGGGGTCTTGGGTGACTTCCTGGCATCGCGGGGATCTTCATCCTGGGGTGCTTCCTTGTCCACGGGTTTTGACTCCGAGGAACCCCTCTGGAACAGAAAGACGGTAAGGACCACGTACATGGCCATTTGAAGAAACTCCGATTCCCAGTTTTCAAAGACGGCTTCCCAGAAGCTGCCTGATGTCAGGAAATCCGTGATACCGGTGGCTGGCTGGCCGTGAGCCTGTTGTTCCTCGCTGTAAGTTGCCGCTCCCGAGATGATCATTCCCCCGAGGAAGACGACGAACAGGCCTGCGTTGACCAGCAGCAAGCCGTGGTCCTTGACCCAATGGCGCGCGGGATCTTTGTCCTTGCTGGATGTCCCGGGGTGCTTCATGGGTCTGAGCATCGGGCTCACTCTTCCCTGGGAGTTCCGTTGTCGTCGCTGTTTCGGACTGCTCGACGGTGCAGCCATAGGGGTGTCCCCACCACCAGGAGCAGCAGCACCAGGATGATGAATCCTGCAGCTACAAGTCCGGCCGTCCGGCCGGCGGTGAAGTCGAAAACAAGGGTGGCAGAGCCAACGATCAACAAAGCCACACCAGCCAGCGCCCACTTGGTGACCACATCGGCACTTGAAACCAGGGTGGCCTTGAGCCCCCTGCGGAACAAGCGGCGATGCACGCTGACGGGGAGCACTATCAGCACGGTGGTCACTGCTGCCACCATCACGTTGAAGAGGTAGAGGCTCCGTTGCCAGTCGTCCAGGAGTTCGAAGCGTTCTTGGAAGGGCAGCGTGAGCAGGAAACCGCCAAGGATCTGCACCCCTGTTTGGAGAACCCGTAACTCCTGGATCAGTTCCATCCAGTTCCGGTCCATTCGTTCCTCGGTGGACTCGTTCCTGCCGATCCTGGGGGCCTGCTCCGGTTCTACCATGTGTGCACCTCCGTGTGGTTTTGGTGGACGACGACCCTGCGCGGGACTACGGTCGAACTGTCAGCATTCCTCGATCTTTTTGAACGGGGCCTCATCGGAAATCCAAGGAGGAAGCTATGAGTCAGGACGAACACCGCGTGGACCCGGAAAGCGAGCCCGGCGGCTACGGCACGCCCACGCCTGAGCAGGAAATGCCCGGTCAGGGCGATGAGCGCGAGACGCCGGAACGGCCGGCCCAAGGAGTTCCCGAGGCCCCGGGTGACGAGTTCCCCACACCTTTGGATCCGGATGCGGCCCCACCGCCCTCGGCAACCGGGAGCCGTGGGGAAGAGTCCTGACTACACCGGGGTGTAGGGACGCCGGGGGCGTTGCCCCCGGCGTTCGATCCTCGTCCGGTCTCCTATACCGTGTGTCCCCTGCGACCCGACATGAAGCTCAGCAGCCAGCCGATGGCTGCGATAACGAGGAGGACGACGCCTACCCACAGCAGCCAGTTAAGGGCTTGCGAGAAGCCACCTACAAGAAGGAGAACAATTGCTACTACACCAGCAATGATCAGAAGCGTATTCATGGTCAGCACATTCCTTTCCGCGGGAATCTTTGATGAACCGCCGATTCCCGAGTATGCATTCCGAGTTACTTCGATTTAGTTATGCCGGTACTTGGTTGTGTTCTACGGATCCAAGTGCCTTTTCGTGTACCACTAAGGCGATCCGCGCCCGAAGGGGAAGTTCGCCAGTCGTGAACAGTAACACTCCTCATTGTACTACTAAGCTTCCTTATGAAAGGGTTATTGCAGTCGTCACTTGATGATTGGGCAGTGCTGCAGAAACTGTGCGGCACGTTTTTGGCTCACATGAACGTCTATGAGAGGAACACATGAAAGCGTCACAGCAGCTTGCAGACAACCTTCAGATCGTCTTGACGGACCTTATTGAGCTACAGCTTCAAGGAAAGCAGGCGCACTGGAACATCGTGGGGCCGAACTTCCGCGATCTTCACCTCCAGTTGGACGAGCTGGTAGTGGCTACACGCGAGTTCGCTGACGACACCGCCGAGCGTATGCGAGCCCTCCACGCACTCCCGGATGGCCGCAGTGCCACCATCGCCAAGGGCACGCGCCTGGAGGAATTCCCGGCAGGACTGGTCAACACCAAGAACGCCGTCAAGCTGGTCACCGACCGCGTTGAGCGCGCAGTCCAGACCATGCGCGATGTCCATGACGAAGTGGACGAGGAAGACCCCACGACGGCGGACCTTCTGCACGCTTTCATCTCCCGCCTTGAGCAGCTGGTATGGATGATCAACGCCGAAATCATGAACGCCGGCGCCGCCGTGACAGATCCGGACGAGGCGTAGCGGGAACCCGGCTCCGGCTGTTGCAACCTAGGCAGGCAGGCCGTGCCCAGGCTTAAGCGAAGTGACCTTTCCAAACCCGGCATAGTTCGCCGCAGGGTAGGCAAGGGGTTCAGCTACCGCCACCCTGACGGGAGCTTGGTCAGCAAGGAGGATCGCCAGCGCATCAATGCGCTGGCGATCCCGCCCGCGTGGACCGATGTTTGGATCAGCCCGTTCGAGCATGGGCACATTCTGGCTACCGGTGTGGACGCTGCCGGGCGAAGCCAATATATCTACCATCCGGGGTGGCGGGAGCGGAAGGACACCGAAAAGTTCATCAGGGCCGCAAAGCTGGGCTTGGTCCTGCCTGCGGTACGCCGCAACGTGACCGTGCATCTCCGGGATTCCGACGACCCCCGGCAACAGACCCTTGCTGCCGCCGTGCGGTTCATGGACCTCGGTGCGCTCCGCGTTGGTTCCGAGATCTACATGAAGCAAAACGGCTCGTATGGGCTCACGACGCTTCGATGCCGGCACGCCCGCGTGGAAGGGCCGGACGTTTTCCTCAAGTTCCCCGGCAAGAGCGGCCAGTTGTGGGACACCTCCATTCACGATCCCGCCCTTGCCGCGTTCCTGGAACCGCTGGCAGGGCGGCCGGGCAAAGAGCGCCTGCTGGCCTACCAAGCCAATGGCTCCTGGGTATCGGTGGACGCGTCCATGATCAACGAATACCTGCGCGGAGTCGCCGGAGAGGCTTACACCTCCAAGGATTTCCGGACGTGGAAGGGTACGGTGGCTGCTGCCATGTGCCTCATCAAGTCGGGCCATAAGGGAACTCCCAGGCAGGCCATTGTGCGGGCCATCAAAGAGGCATCGGACCTCTTGGGCAATACGCCTTCGGTGGCGCGCTCGTCCTATGTTGATCCAAGAATTATCGAGGGATACCTGTCCGAGGAGCTCAAGGACGTCAAGCCAACGGAAGCGTCCATTGCTGCCTACTTGAACGAAGAGGCGCCAAAGTAGACCAGACCGCACCAGGGAATTTTATGAGTACACTCGTACTAATAAAATTTTGACGGGTTCATGGCGTTTGGGGGCGTAAATGATTTTGTTGGCAATCGTGGTGTGTGAAGTTGCTTTCTGGGTGGCGATTCTCGGAGGGCTCGCAGCGCGGTATGTGCTGCGTCGCCCGCGCCTTGGCGGGGTCTTGCTGATCCTTGCCCCGGTGATCGATGCCATCCTGCTGTGCCTTGTGGCGGTGGATCTGCTCGGCGGGGGCACGGCCTCGTGGCACCACGGACTGGCTGCAATCTACATTGGGATCTCCGTCGCTTACGGCAAGCGCATGGTGGCGTGGGCGGATGCCCACTTCCAGCACCGGTTCGCTGGCGGTCCGGCGCCGGAACGGCTCACGGGAAAGCCTTACACCATCAAATGCTGGCGGGATGTGCTGCTCACGGCGTTGGCAGTAGTCATCGCAGCGGCGACACTGGGGGCGATCATTCTCCTCGTCAACGACGCCCAAAGAACCGCAGCCCTCTGGGACTTCTTCCGTATCCTGGGCATCATCTTCGCCATCGACTTCCTGTGGGCCGTGAGCTATACCATCTGGCCGAAGAAGCCCGCCCGCGCCCTGTCACCTACCGCTCTGTAGAGCTGAACCATGCCCCGGAGAATCGATGCGGAGGCGCGTAGCGCAGCAATTGCGGAAGCTTCCTTGCGTGTCCTTGAACGGGATGGATTGTCGGGCCTTTCGGTGCGCGGGGTGGCGGCAGAAGCGGGTATAGCCGCCGCTTCACTACGACGCGCCTTTGCTACGCAACACGCCTTGCGTGAGTTCTGCCTGCAACTCATTGAAGACCGGGTCACAGCGCGAATGGCTGCACTTGAGCTCTCGGGCCGGGAACTGGTTGATGAATTGCTCCTGCAATTGCTGCCTCTGGACAGGGAACGGCGTCTGGAATTGGTTGCACAGGTCCAGCTCGGCGTCCTTTCACTGAATGACGCTGCGCTTCGTCCCGCAGCGATCAGGCTCAGCGACGGAGTGGAACGCGTATGCCGCGCAGCCGTGCAGATCCTGGCGGAAGGGGGTCAGTTCCATCAGGAGCGGGACCCCGAATATGAAGCTCAGCGGTTGCGTGCGCTCTTGGATGGGATCGCGATGCACGGGCTGTGGAGCGGGGACCTCTTGGAATCGGGTCCCATGCTCCTGGTGCTCGCACGTCATCTCGACGAACTCGCAAACCCTTAGAGAGACGCAAAGAGCCCGGTGCCACCGCTATCCGGGTGGCACCAGGCTCTTTGCGTGGCGCTGAGGGGTTTGGGTGTCCCTATTAGGCGTCGTGGTCCGTTTCGAGGATCTTCACCAGGCTGTCCAGGGCTGCATCCGCGCCTTCACCTTCGGCGCGCAGCACCACAACATCGCCGTGGGAAGCGCCCAAGCTCATGAGGGATAGGATGCTGGCGGCGTCCATGGCGTCATCGGCGGGCTCGCCCTGACGTGCGATGGTGACGTCGATGTCCAGGTCACCTGCTGCCTCGGCGAAGATGGCTGCAGGGCGGGCGTGGAGGCCCACGCGGCTTGCGATGGTGGCTGTACGTTCTGGCATTGGTGCTCCTTTTTATGAAGGGTGGCGGTTAGGGGAGATGGCTTTGTGGGAAGTCTAGACCGTGGGGCCTGGACGGTGGAGAGCCTAGACGCTGACGGTGGCCGGGGCGGCTTCCGCTTCCACCGGCTTCTTGACTGCAAAGCGCTTGAGGGCGATGACGGCCAGCGCGCTGACCACCATTCCGGCCACGATGGCGACGATGAACATTGGCAGGTTGCCAATGGCAAAGAAGACGAAGAGCCCGCCGTGGGGAGCCTGGGAGGTGACCCCGGTAGCCATGCAGAGTGCGCCCGTCAGTGCGCCACCCACCATGCTGGCCGGTATGACGCGCAGCGGATCGGCTGCTGCGAACGGGATGGCACCTTCGGAGATGAACGAGGCACCCAACAGCCAGGCGGCCTTGCCGTTTTCGCGCTCTGCGAGGCTGAAGAGCTTCTTGTTCAGGACCGTAGCAAGGGCCATGGCCAGCGGCGGAACCATGCCTGCCGCCATGACGGTGCCCATGATGAGCCACGGAGCCTGGTTGTCAGCGCTGCCGGCACTCAGGCCTGCCACTGCGAAGGCGTAGGCAACCTTGTTGACCGGGCCGCCGAGATCGAAGCACATCATGAGGCCCAGGATGATGCCGAGGACTACGGCAGAGGCGCCGCTCATGCCCGTCAGCCAGTTGTTCAGAGCCACGGTAAGGCCGGCAATGGGACCGCCAAGGACCAGGAACATCAAGCCCGAAGCGACGATGGAAGCCAGCAGTGGAATGATGACAACCGGCATCAAGCCACGGAGCCAGCGGGGTACCTGCCAGGCTCCGATGAGATGCGCGATGTAGCCGGCCAGGAGACCGCCCACGATGCCGCCCAGGAAGCCTGCGCCCATGAAACCTGATACGGCACCGGCGACGAAGCCCGGCGCAATGCCCGGCCGGTCGGCGATGGCGTACGCAATGTAGCCAGCCAGTGCCGGGACAAGGAATCCCATGGACAGGGCGCCGATCTTGAACAAGACCGCACCAAGATAGATGGCGAGTCCGCCTTCGGGAAGATTGCCGAAGTTGTTCTCCAGCACTACCTTGTCCGCAATTTCAGTGATTTCGTAGCCGCCCAGCAGGAAGCCCAAGGCAATCAGGAGCCCGCCACCGGCCACGAACGGAATCATGTAGCTGACGCCCGTGAGGAGTGCGCGCTTCAGCTTCTGGCCAATGTGCTCACCCTTTTCCTCCTGGGCGCGCTCAGCCTGCTCTTCGGCACCAAAGTGCGGAACGCGGCGGGCGTGCGGGTCCGTGGCGGCTGCCAGGGCTTCCTCCACCATCTTGGTGGGTTCGTCGATGCCACGCTTGACCGGTGCGTTGATGACCGGCTTCCCGGCGAAGCGTTCCTTGCCGCGTACGTCAACGTCCACGGCGAAGATTACGGCGTCGGCCGCTGCGATGACTGCCGGATCCAGCGGTTTGGCGCCGGAGGAACCCTGCGTCTCTACCTGGAGGTCAACACCCATTTCCTTGGCCGCGGCAACCAACGAATCTGCAGCCATGTAGGTGTGCGCAATGCCCGTTGGGCACGCGGTGACGGCCACGATGCGCTTTGGTGCGGCAGTCGTCGTCGTGCCGGCGGCGGCAGCGGCGGGTGCGGACTCTGCGGGTGCTGCGGCAGCAGCGGGAGCAGCAGCCGGCTTATCGGCCAGCGCGCCATCCACGAGGTCAACAATGTCCTGCTCAGTGGCAGCCGCACGCAGCGCCGCAGTGAAGTCCTTTTTGATCAGCGAACGTGCCAGCTTGGAGAGCAGCTTCAGGTGTTCCTGGTCCGCACCGTCCGGGGCTGCGATGAAGAAGATGAGGTCAGCGGGACCATCCTTGGCTCCGAAGTCCACCTTGTGGGACAGCCGGGCCATGGCCAAGGCAGGCTCCTGGACGGCGGCTGAGCGGCAGTGCGGGATCGCGATGCCGCCGGGGACGCCGGTTGCGGTCTTCTGCTCGCGGGCGAAGGCGTCGGTAAAGAGCCCTTCAACCTCGGAGGCGCGGCCGGTTGCGGCAACTTTGCCGGCCAGGACGCGGATGACGTCGGCAGGGGAGTCGCCCAGGTTTTGGTCGAGGGTGACCAATTGGGTTGTGATCAGCTGGGTCACTGTGAGTCCTTCTGGAGGGCCGTGATGGTTACGGCATTGGGGGTTGTCTGGTGGACTGCCGGGACAGTGGAGCCCGGCAGCGAAGCAGCAGCGGCACCATGTGCCACGGCTTGACGAAGGCAGTCCTGCGCGGAGCCGCCTTGGGTTGCAGCCAACAAGTAGCCGGCCAGTGAAGAGTCCCCGGCACCCACCGTGCTGACGGCTTTGATGGGCGGATGCGTGGCGAACCACGCCCCGTCTGCGGTCACCAGGACTGCGCCCTTGGACCCGAGTGTTGCGAGAACGGCGCCCACACCGCTGGCGACGACGGCGGCAGCGGCTTGGGCGGCTTTGGCCGGATCCGCTTCCAGTTCGTCAGCTGTGGAGACGTTGGTGAAGCCGGTAGCGGCGGCAAGCTCTGCGAGCTCTTCCGCGTTCGGCTTGAGAAGGTCCGGCTTCCCTGCGGCATCGCCCACCACGGCGGCCGCGAGCGGCGCCCCGGAGGAGTCAATGGCGATGCTTGGGGAGGCCGTTCCGTCCGTGTTCGACCGGAGCCGACGAGCGATGGTGGCGTAGAAATCCGCGGGCACTCCTGGTGGGAGTGATCCCGCAAGAACCACCCAGCTGGCGCCACGCGAGCGTTCCAGCAGCAGCCCGATCAGGGCCTCCTGCTGTTCACCGCTCAGTTCCGGGCCGGGTTCGTTGATCTTGGTGGTGACGCCATCCGGTTCGGTGAGCGTGACATTGCTGCGCAGCGCCTGACCGATGGGCAGCGCCGCGAACGGTACACCGCCGTCGTGCAGTCCGGAAAGTACCGGGTCCGAGTCGGCGCCCGGCAGAACGGCCAGAGTGTCCAGGCCGGAGGCCACGAGCGCCCGGGAAACATTGACGCCCTTCCCGCCGGATTCCTGGTGGACAGCGACGGCGCGCTGCACTTCGCCGCGGGCCAGGGCTCCCGGCAGTTCCACCGTGCGGTCCAGGCTGGGGTTGGCGGTCAAAGTGATGATCATGCGACCACCACGTCAACGCCGGCGTCGGCCAAAGCCGCAGCTAGTTCAGCCGAGGGCTGCTGGTCAGTAATCAAGGTGTCAACATCCTTCAGGGTGGCGAACTGGACCAGGGTTTCGGCATCCAGCTTGGAAGAGTCGGCCAGGGCAACTACGCGCCGGGCTGAGGTGACGAATGCGGCTTTGACCGCGGCTTCCTCGGGATCGGGGGTGCTGAGTCCGAACGTTGCGTGGATACCGTTGGCTCCGACGAATGCGATGTCCGGGCGAAGTTTGTAAGCAGCTTCCACGGTGGACTGCCCGACGGCGGCTTGCGTCAGTCCGCGGACACGGCCGCCAAGGATCTGGAGTGCTATGCCTTGGGTGGAGGAGAGTTTGCCGGCGATGGGGATGGCGTGGGTGATGACCACGAGTTCATCGTTTCCGTTGGCCGATGGCGTTTGCTGGGCCAGTAGGTCTGCGAGGGTTTCCGTGGTGGAGCCCGCATCCAGGAGAATGCTTCCCGTGGTGAGCTGGGGGATCAGGGCGAGTGCTGCGTTGGCGATGCGGAGCTTTTCCTCCGGACGCTGTACGGCACGCTCGAGGATGCTCTCCTCGCGGGTGCTGAGGCGGTCCGAAGGGACGGCGCCGCCGTGAACGCGCCTGAGATTGCCGGCGACCTCCAGGGCCGCGAGGTCGCGGCGGATTGTCTCAGTGGTAATGCTGAAACGGTCGGCGAGGTCTGTGACACTCACCCGTCCGCGCTCTGCGACGAGTGCGGAGATCAGATGCTGGCGCTCTTCGGCGAACACTTACCCTCCATTGGTCAAGCTGCTTAGCAGTGCAGCCACATCAGTGACTGCTGTCACAACGATGTGGAATTGCTTGACTCTATCTTTGTTTATGTTGGTAAGTCAATAGAAATCAACATAAACAAAGATTTAGGCAGGGAAGATCTGGCAAAGATCCGGAGGAGCGCGGCGGTCCGGGGCACGAAAAAGGCATGCCGCGCTCCCTGTGGCGCGGCATGCCCTCATTCGGATCCCGACTGGGGGAGTAGCGGGACCCTGTTCGTGGGAGTAAACAGGCGGTGCCTGATGTGCTGATGGGCAGGCCTACGGCAAACGCCCTGCTTCACCCGGCGTTGGGCGTCCTGGCGTGGGCTCTGCCACGGGTGGTGGTCCCGGCTCCGGCAATGGAACCGGCTCGGGCATGGGACCCGTTTCGCGGGTGGGGTCAGGGTGCGAGGGGTACGAGGGGTTTGGTGGCGAACCGCTCATGATCAGGCGCTCCGCCGGTGAGTGGCGTGCTGTGGCCGGAGTCGTCCGGGATCGCCGGAGGGGTATCTGCTCGAGTTCCACCCAGAGCCCGGATAGTCGATGGGAAGATTGTCCGGATCCGGCGGATCAGGGAGGCTGCGCTTACCGGCCTGGCCGGGCTTGCTGCCCGTGGTTTGAGGCTCATTTCGTTGTGATTCTGCGTGCATGCTGTCCCTCTCGGTAGCTCCGGAAATTTTGGTGTAGCTCCTCATGGCCACCCGGCCTCAGTCAGGCATCTCCATGCGGAAGCCGCAATGACACCCGAGAATGCGCGTGTTGATGAGTACCTCATACATCCGTTGCTGCGCGCCCGGCGACAGGACCAAGGGCGATTGGATCCTTCGCAGCTCGCAACTCTTTGTCTTCATCGGTTCCCCGCAGTGCAGGTATTGACCGCCGAACTGCAGGACGCCTTGAGGGGCACCCGGACGGTTCAGGACTGCTGCAACGCGCCGAACGGAAGCAACGTGCTCATACGAGTACCTACAAACATGGCACTCATACGCAACGTCCACCATGTTGGGTGCCGGCGGATAGTGGGACTGGATGGAGTTCACCAGAAGATGCTGATCTGTATTGCAGCGCGAGCACCAGAGGGGTTCATCGGGTGGCGGATGTGCTTCGTCCGGGACTCTGGACGCTGGCTGAGCCGGCATGGGTTTGTACCTCTGCATCAAAAAGTGAGGGACGCCCGTCTGCATGAGCTCAATAGCCTGGGCCCGTGATCCGGACCATGTGTCGATTGTGCACATAGGTGCACCGCAGATGCAAGGATTCTGTTTTCCGTTGTCCAAAGGGTGACGAGTTGGTGTGAGGCGAACGTAAAATAAGGCATGGACGAAATGAGCGTGGATTTTGCGGTGCCTGATGCTGTCTCTGCGCCCGACGATACTTCGGTGCCTGAGCAGCTGCAGGATCTGGTGATAGACAGCGAAGATGTGGGCGGGTTCCTGCATGAGCTCGCGGTCTTTTCGGCATCCGCGGTGTCACAGGCCGTGGGCTTGGACGTGCTCTGCGGCATCACCCTCAGCCGTCGCCATCGCACCGCCACAGTGGCGGGAAGCAACCACGAGGCCAGGCTGATCGATGAGGTTCAGCAGGCGTACGGTGATGGTCCGTGCCTGGAGGCCATGCGCAGCCGCGTAACGCAGCATGTTGCTGACACCTCCACGGAACAGAGGTGGTCCGAGTACTGCTCAGTCATTGCCGAGCGGGGACATCTGTCCGCTCTCTGCGTTCCCTTGGAACTGGATGAGGGTGCAACGGCGGCGCTTAACTTCTTCGCGCCGCAAGCCAACGCCTTCGATGAAGCAACCATCCGGAATTGCGAACTCTATGCAAGCCAGGCCGAGCGATCGCTGAGACTGGCCGTCCGGATTGGCGTCAAGCAGCAGCACGCTGAGGACCTCCAGGATGCCATGCGGACGCGAACGGTGATCGACTTGGCAAGTGGAATCATCATGGGCCAAAACCGCTGCACGCAGGAGGAAGCGTTCCAGATCCTGAAGAAAGCGTCCAGCACCCGCAACCAGAAGCTGCGGGACGTCGCGGAATCCCTCGTCAAGAGTGTGGCCAGGGAAGCTCCCGTGGCCCATTTCGAGGCCTAGGGCGCTCCCGCTAGCGGATTGGCAGCAGTCTCATCTCTTGTGACGGCTGCCACTGGTGAACTACATTCATACATGGGTTAAGCAGATAGCCCTTGGAGCCTCATAGGGAACCATCCAGGATGGTCCAAAAACTGCACCCTTTAGCCGTGGCCCCTTTCGGCCGGCTCACAGCGTGCCTCCATGCAGGCTCCTTGAAGGAGCATAAGGAGAATGGCAATGACGCTTGGATCCCCGATTCCCGCCCCGCAGCCTGCAAGCCGACGGGCACCTGCAACAGTTGATACCGGAGCACGCCCGTGGTGCACCGTTTGCAATACTGATTCCTACGTTTTCGTAGAGACGGTTGTGGAAGCAACACCGAATCAGTCGGAGATCGTCGAAGTCAGCTACACCTGTAGCGAATGCGATACGTTCTACGCCCACGCAGTCCGCCTGGACGCGCTGGTTCCCGCCATCCAAAGTGAATTTCTTTCCACTTCAGCAGCCGGGCTCTGGTTCAGCTGCACCCACTGCGGCGATCCCATGACCCTGGGGCGCCCCACGGAGCGCGTCATCGAGGCGCCCCGGACCTCTGACGATCCGGAGAGCCCCAGCCTGCTTGAGGTGTACCTGCAAACGCAGGTGCTCCATTGCCGTTGCGGTTTTCAAATGGAGGTTCCGCGCCACGTTGGCTAACCGCCGTCTCTAAAAAACTAACGGTTGGGAGGGGGGTTATGCGTACCTTTGGCGTCGAAGAAGAATTGCTGATCGCAGATCCTGAGGACGGGTTGCCCTTGGCTCTGGCCTCCGGCCTCCTGGATGTGGCCGCCTCCTCCCACGCGGAATGGGATGCCGGAGGTGGGCCGTCGCTGAAGTCCGAGTTCAAGCAGGAACAGATTGAGGTTAACTCGCTCCCGTGCCGGACCGCCCAGGAGTTGCGGGCTCAAATCCGTTCAGGGCGGGCGTTGGCCGACTCTGCAGCCCGGGCGGTGGGAGCACGCGTTGCTGCGCTGGCCACGCCTCCGGTGTTTCACGCGACCCCCACCACCGGAAACCAGCGCTACGCCACCATGGGCAAGGAATTCGGCCTGATTTCCCGCGAGCAACTCACCTGCGGCTTCCACATCCACGTGTCCATCGAGTCGCCGGACGAGGGCGTAGCCGTGCTGGACCGGATGCGGCACTGGCTGCCGGTCCTCCTGGCCCTCAGCGCGAACTCACCCTACTGGATGGGTGCTGACACGGGGTTCGCCAGTTACCGCACGCAGATCTGGAACAGGTGGCCCACCGCAGGTCCCATGGATGTTTTCGGCTCGGCTGCCGGATACCGGGCGGTACTTGCGGAACTGCTGGGCACAGGAGTTCCGCTGGACGAGGGAATGATCTATTTCGACGCGCGCCTGTCCAGAGGGCACCCCACCGTGGAACTCCGGATCGCCGATGTCTGCCTCTACGCCGAAGATGCGCTCACTATCGCGGTCCTCGCCCGTGCCTTGGTGGAAACGTCGGCGGGCGAATGGCGGAAGGGCGGACCGCCGTCGGGCACTTTGACTCCGGTGATCCGCATGGCCAACTGGAAAGCCAGCCGTTTTGGCGTCAACAACCAACTGCTGCATCCGCTGGAGCAGGCCCCTTATGCTGCCGCGGACGTGGCGGGTGCCCTGCTCCGGCACATCCGTGGTGCCCTGACGGCAACCGGGGACCTGGCGCTCGCGCGGACAGGGGTGGCGAACATCCTCCGGCGAGGGACCGGCGAACGGCTGCAGCGACAGGCCTACGGCCAGCGGCGGCGACTGTCCGACGTCGTCTCCGCCGCCATTGCCTCCACCCACAATTACGGTGAGCGATCCGACGCCGGCCTCTTAAGTCGCTAAGAAGTACGACGACGGCGGAGGTCACCTCGAGCGCTGGAGACGCCCCACCGGGGTGACCTCCCGCCGTCGCGCTTGATGATCAGCCCTGGTTGATGCGGATCATGTTGCCGGAAGGGTCACGGAAAGCGCAGTCGCGGGGACCCCATGGCTGGTCGATCGGTTCCTGGAGTACTTCGGCGCCGGATGCACGAAGTTTTTCGAAGGTGGCGTCAAGATCATCGGTGGTGAAAACCAGCATGGGCATGACGCCCTTGGTAAGCAGCTCCTGGATGGCGTCGCCGTCCGCCTGTGAGCGGCCGGCGTGCGGCGGGGAAAGGACCAGTTCAAGATCAGGCTGGGCGTCGCTGCCGAGCGTGACCCAGCGCTGACCGTCCGAGCCGACGTCGTTCCGGACCTCGAAACCGAGGGCATCCCGGTAGAAGGCAAGGGACTCATCAACATCGTTGACAGTGACGTGTGCGTATTTCAATGAAATGTTCATGAATCACACGCTATGGCAGCTACGATGCGGGCGCTTCTTCAATCCTGCTCATGTTCTTGCTGCCGCTTCTTTCAGGACGCGTGTGCTGCTTGGCGATACAGCTGGGCATGGCCTTGACGGCATGGTGCTCACGGGCACGGTATTCACTGGGGTTCATGCCGACGATCTCCGTGAAGCGCGTGCTGAAGGAGCCCAGCGATGTACAACCGACTTCCATGCAGGCGTCGGTGACCGAAGTTCCCGCCCGGAGCAGGGCCATAGCCCGTTCGATCCGTCTGGTCATGAGGTAGTTGTACGGCGATTCTCCATAGGCGGCCTTGAACTGGCGTGAGAAATGCGCGGGGGACATCAGGGCGCCGGCGGCCATGGTGGGCACGTCCAGGGGACGCGCGTATTCGCGGTCAATGAAGTCGCGGGCGCGCCGCAGATGGGCCAGGTTGGCCAGTTCCTGCGGAGTCATGGGCACAGTCTACGGAGTCATGGGCACGGTCCACTAGGCTCGTGCCCATGGAATCAGTGGTGTGGTCAAAGCCCGGGAACCAGCGCAAGGGCACGCCTCTGCTGGTGATGATGCACGGTTATGGGACCAGCGAGCAGCGGATGGTAAACCTCTTTCCGAACCTCCCCGGCGAGTTCACCTGCGCAGCGCTGCGAGGTCCCAAGGTCATCGGCGACGATTATGGCTGGTTCCTGCTTGACTATTTCCTCACCAACGACTTCGCGGATGTTATGGCGTCCACCAATGCGGTGTTCAACTGGATCAATTCGGTCAAGGACAATCACAGCAGCGTCAGCCTGCTGGGCTATTCGCAGGGCATGGCCATGGCCAGCACCCTCCTCCGCCTGCGGCCCAGCGCTTTTAAGGCCACCGTCGGCCTGTCCGGGTTCGTGCTGGACAACGATCTCCTGGCCTTGAGTGAGTCCTTCGATGTTCCGCCTCCGTTCTTCTGGGGGCGGGACAAGGCCGATCCCGTGATCAATGAGGATGCCATAGCCCACACCGAGGAGTGGCTGAACGCCAATGTAGCCCTGACGGCCCGCACCTACCCTGGGATGGGGCACAGGATCGAACCGCCGGAACTGGTGGATGTGAGCGCGTTCCTGAAGTACTACGTTCTGAACGGCGACAAGTAACGGGCGCGAGCCCCGCATGAGGGCCGGGACACCGGATTAGAAGGCATGAAGCCTCCGGAATCAAGCTTCCGGTGAGATTCGCGTCACAATTTCGTATTCGAGCGCACTCTATTGAATGACAAAATTGTAAGCGCTTACACTTTTGGCTGGTGACCCGGCTCGGGGCATACGCCAAGGCGTCAGGCGAGGATGGAAAGGGTTGAGGCCGTGTTGCATGGTTAGGACTCACAGGGTGACAATCCAGGACGTTGCCGTCTTGTCCGGATTGTCCATTTGCACGGTGTCGCGGGCTCTCAGGAATCTCCCCAATGTTTCTGAAAAAGCACAACGACACGTGGCGGAAGCCGCCAGCAAACTTGGCTACAAAGCCTCAGCCGCAGCGTCCAGGCTCGCCGGTGGAAGCACGGGATCGGTGGCAATCGTCGCCCCGACAGCCACGGCCTGGTTTTTCGCCCAGGCTGTGGAAGCCGCCGAGGAAGTCTTCGGAGACAGCGGGTACGACACCGTCCTGATCAGCCTGCGCAACAAAGCCAGCGTGCGGACGCAGTTCTTTGCGGATCTTGGAAACCTCGCGCAAAGAGTGGACGGACTGCTCCTGCTCAACGTTGACCTCGCGCCCCATGAACTGGAAGCGTTGGAGGCCTCCGGGCTCGCAGTTGCCAGCGTGGGCATGCGAAATGTTCCGTGGGACAATGTAGGTATCGATGACGAGCACGCAGCCTGGCAGGCTACCCAACACCTGCTGGGGCTGGGCCATTGGGACTTGGCCGTTCTTTCGAGCAATGAACACCCCGTTGTAACTGAGACGCCACGGTTCCGCGGCTTCAGGCGTGCGCTGGATGAACACCACCTCACCGTCCACCCGGACCTTGTGGTGGGAACCGGGCCAAGCATCGACGACGGCAGACGGGCCATGACTGAACTCATGACCCGTGGCGGGAGGCCCACTGCAGTGTTCGCTCACTGTGACGAGGCCGCGTTCGGTGCGCTGATGGCGCTGCGGGAACACGGCCTTTCCGCGCCCAAGAACGTGTCCGTGATCGGCATAGACGATCACCCCATGAGTTGGTTCCTTGGCCTGAGCACTGTGGCGCAACCCGTTGCCGACCAAGGCGCCTTCGCAGCAAACCTGCTATGCGAACGCCTGCTGAATACTGAATCCCCCCATCAACCCTCCAACCACCTGCTCGATACCAAGCTCATCGAACGCAAGACCACGCGCCACAAGCGCTGAACGGAACAATGCACATGACTGATCTTCGTAATGCCTGGACCGGCGCCTCGGCGCTGTTGTTCGACCTCGACGGCGTGCTGACGCCCACGGCCGTGGTGCACGAACAGGCCTGGCAGGAACTTTTCGATGGCTATCTGGCCAGTACGGGCCACCCGCAGGGTTACCAGGAGAGCGACTACTTCGATCACATCGATGGCAAGCCCCGCTTCGATGGTGTCCGTGATTTCCTGACGTCCCGCGGGATCGCCCTCCCTGAAGGTCCGGTGAATGACCACCCGGACAATGAAACCGTGCAGGGTTTGGGCAACCGGAAGAATGACATCTTCAACGAGATCGTGGACTCCCGCGGTGTTGAGCCGTACGAGGGTTCGGTCAAGTTCATCAACGCTGCAGTGGAGCTGGGGCTGAAGGTCGCGGTCGTCTCTTCTTCCCGGAACGCGCCTGCGGTTCTGAAGGCCGCCGGGCTTGACCACCACTTTGAGGTGGTGGTGGACGGTATGGTTGCCGCCGGCGTCGGACTGCCCGGTAAGCCGGACCCGGCCACCTACGTGTATGGGGCGGGTCTGCTGGGCGTTCCTGTGGAGGAATGCATCGTGGTGGAGGATGCAGTATCCGGCGTTCAGGCTGGCGCAGGTGCCAATTTTTATGCCGTGATCGGCGTGGACCGCGGAGCCGGCCGCCAGACCCTGCTGGACGCGGGCGCCACGCTGGTGGTCGACGACCTCAACGATCTTCTCTGACCCTACTTTCTACGAAGGACAACAACTGCCCATGGCACTCATCAGCTCCGACCGGCTTCGCTTCCCCTGCGAGCCCTGGAAGCTCGTGGAAAACATCCACGTCCCCGGTGACGAGGGAACGCTGGAAACGCTGTTTGCGCTTGGCAACGGCCACCTTGGCATCCGTGGCTCACATTCAACAGCGGGCGACGGCGAGCTTCCCGGCACGTTCATTAACGGTTTCCATGAGATCTGGGACATCAAGCACGCCGAGAACGCCTACGGTTTTGCCCGGACGGGCCAGAGGATCGTCTATGTGCCGGACGCCAACAATTTCACCGTATCCATTGATGGCGAGGCCTTGAGCCTGGCCGAATCCACGGTGTTGGACTACCACCGTAGTGTGGACTTTTCCACAGGCGTCTACGAGGAAAGCATCACCTGGGCCTGCCGTTCCGGCGCCACCGTCACCACGGTAGAGCGCCGCGCTGTGGGCTTCGATTCCCGCGGATGTCTTGGCCTGGAGCTGTCGCTGACAGCGGACCGGGACGTGTCCGCGGACATCACCTCCGGCGTCGTGAACCGCCAGGACCAGCCTGTGGAGGACCACTCGGTCCATGACCCGCGCCGCTCCGGCCGGCACGCGGGCCGGGTCCTGCTGCCGCTGCACCTCCAGGGTGCCGACGGCTCACTTCGCCTCGCCTGGGAGACCTCCGAGTCCCGCCAGCGTGTGGCCATGGCCGTGGATCACTGGATTTCCGCTGAAGGCCAGCCTTTTGAGACCTTGGTGGCTGAGGATGACTCTTCTGTCCGCTACGTTTTGGCCATCCACGACGGCGACACGTTCCGTTTGGAGAAGTCGGTCAGCTATGTGGTGGCCGGGTCTTCGGACGCCGAGGACCGCGGCGAAAGCCTCGCGACGGAAGCCGAAGCAAACCTCGTGCCTTTCGCCGACATCCTGGCCCAGAGCAAGGCCCACTATGCCGAGTACTGGACCACGGCCGACGTCTACATTGGGGGACAGCCGGAGATGCAACAGGCCGTGCGCTGGGGCTTGTTCCAGCTGGCACAGGCCACTGCGCGTGCCGGTGTGGCTGGTATCCCTGCCAAGGGAGTGAGCGGTTCCGGATACGAGGGCCACTATTTCTGGGACCAGGAAATCTACCTCCTGCCGTATCTGACCTACACCAACCCTTGTGGTGCCAGGAAGGTCCTGGAATCACGTCACGCCATGCTGCCCGACGCCCGGGTGCGGGCCAAGGAGCTCAGTGTGGACGGTGCGCTGTTCCCGTGGCGTACCATCAATGGCCTGGAAGCCAGCGCCTACTACGCAGCCGGAACGGCCCAGTTCCACATTGCTGCTGCCATCGCCTTTGCAGCCAACCGTTACGAGTGGGCCAGCGGCGATGCCACCTTCCGTGGGGAACTGGGCGCTGACCTGCTGATCGAGACGGCCCGCATGTGGGCTTCGCTGGGTTTCTTCGGCAAGGACGGACTGTTCCATATCCATGGCGTTACGGGTCCGGATGAGTACACGGCTGTGGTCAATGACAACCTGTACACCAACGTCATGGCGCGCTTTAACCTTCGGGCTGCAGCTTCGCTGGAAGACGAAGGCGTCAGCGATACCGAGCGTCTGGTGTGGCGGCAGGCGGCCGAGCGGATGTCGCTGCCCTACGATCCGCACCTGCAGTTGCACAGCCAGGACAACGACTTCATGACCCTGGAGCCGTGGGACTGGAACACGCCCAAGTCCAAGTACCCGCTGCTGCTGAATTTCCACCCGTTGGTGATCTACCGGCACCAGGTCCTCAAGCAGGCCGATACGGTGCTGGCGATGTTCCTGCAGTGGCAGGACTTCACGGCTGAGGAGAAGCAACGCGCCTTCGACTTCTACGATCCCATCACAACCGGCGACTCCACCCTGTCCGCTTGTGTGCAGGGCATCATGGCGGCCGAGGTGGGCTACGGTGACGTCGCGTTGCAGCACTTTACCGAGGCACTGTTCATTGATCTGGACAACTCGCACGGCAACACCATCGACGGCGTCCACATCGCCTCCACGGGCGGTATTTGGAGCTCCTTGGTATGCGGCTTCGCTGGTATGCGGGACCAGGGCGAAGTTTTGCGCTTCGATCCCCGCCTGCCTGTGGAGTGGGAAGGCCTGTCCTTCCGGCTTAAGGTGCAGGGACGTTTGTTGGCCGTGGATCTCGCACAGGGTTCCATCGCCCTGACACTTGTATCCGGGGAGGACTACAGCCAGGAGCCACTGCGCATTGACGTGCGGGGGGACAACGTCACCGTTGGTGCGGACACCGTCACGGTGACGCTGGACACCGTACCCGTCCCGCCGCCGTCGATCTTCCCCAGCGTCTTTCCGACGGCGGGCCTTCCGATCATCCGATAGTTCAGGCTTTCCCGGGACTACTTTGCGGCGAGGTCCATGGTGGTCAGGCGCAGCCACAACCACAGGCGCTTCTGCGGGTCCGCCAGGTCCAGGTTGAAATCCCCGGCCAGGCGGGCCACGCGGTAGCGGACGGTGTTGTTGTGTACATGTAGTTCAGCGGCCATGGCGGAAATGTTCCCGTTGGTGGCAAGGTAGGCGCGGAGGGTGTCCAGGTAGTCCGTTTGCTGCTCGGCATCGCGGGCTTGAATCCTGGCGATCTGGTCCGCGCCGCCCAGCCCGTTGTCTTCAATGAACTCCCCGATTTTCAACAGGTTCAGGGGGATCTGGAAGTCCTCATGGAGCGCCACGCCAGGCGACTTGCCCTGCCGCGACTTCCCCTGACTCGACTTGAGCTTCAGCAGGTAATGCAGGGTTTGGATTGCCTCGGACCTGGACCGGGGCAGGTGCTCGATGTCGTGGGCGATGCCACCCACTGTAGCGATAACGGGGAACGAGCTGATGGTGTGCGAATATGCTTCGATTTCCTGGATGATCCGCCCGTGCGCAGCTCGCGGCTCAGCCCCGTTACAGGGCAGCAGTGCATACACCACCGACCCGATCAGGGCACTGTGGCTGGTGCCGAACTGCACGTTGCATACCGTTGTTACCAAGTGCAGCAGCCGGTGGATGTCGCGCACGGATTCCAGGCTGCCGGTCTCCGGACGGACAATTGAAAATGCTGCCACGGCCAGGCCATTTACGGTATCCAATCCCAACTGCGCGGCCGCGAACGATGCGTGCGGGGTGTCGTCCATGAGCGTCCGGATGAGGTCGGCGTTGCGTCGTTCCCCAAAGTCGGAGGCCGAGCGGGCGTGGAGCATGTGCAACCCGGCCAAGGGCGCCATCCGGTCCAAAGCATTCAAAGCCGTGACGCGTTTCTCCTCGCCGGGGTCGATGATCCAGATGGAACCCAGCAGCTCTCCGCCTGCCCGGACGGCCAGCGCAAGTCGCGCCATACCGTCGTCGAGCGCCGGTACCATCACCGCTCCCGGGGCGTCGTAGACCATCTTGAAATCCTGGTCGAAAGCTGGCTGGATGGTTTCCTGCAGGGTCAGCGTGGTGATGCGCCGGAGTTCATCGATTGGCTGCCCGGGCAGTGTGGAATAGCCCAGGATGCGTCCCAGCGGATCCACAATGCTTGCCGCGCCGTTGGTCATGGAAGCCGCGGCATTGGCGAAAGCGTAGAGGTCACCCAACCGGACCCCGGACACCGAGTCTGCGGCAGCGCCCATCACCGAGGCCCGCGCTAGCGCCACCAATCGGGTCCAGTCGGCATGATCCGGCGCCACGAGCAGTGACAGGCTGTGCCGGACTGCCGCTGCACGCAACTCCTCCATCCGGGCCCCGTGCGCTTTGACGATCACCGCCGCTGCGCTGCTGTTCGCTGCCCTGTGGAGGAGTTGGTCAAAATCAGGGGATCCGTACGTGCACCCCACGGCCAGGATGATGCGGTCGTCCACGCTGGACCAGTTGTCCAAGGGGTCGTACATCAGTACGTCTGACACTGGATGCCCCAGGTTCTCAGGCGTGGGGTTGGCGTGCACCAGATCGGCCTGCATGAGCTGGATGCAATCGGACAACCGGACAGTGGTTTGCTGCATGCCGGACTGCTGCGTCCCGGACTGGGAGCGCTCGGTGGTTCGGGGCTCTGGAAGCGTCTCTGCTGGATCCATAGCTGGACGTTATCACAAGCCTATTTCTTATCTTATGGAGGAATTCACATATTGAGTGGAGGAGATCTGCGTCACTATTGGGAAAGAAGCTGGACGGGTAACCCAGCAGGAACTCAAAGGACACACCATGAAACTCAAGGACATCAAGGCGCTCGCCTCGGTGCAGGGACCGGCCCGAACCGTCTCGGAGCGCCTGTCACGTAAGTGCTACAGCGTGGAGGACATGCGGAAGCTGGCAGCCAAGCGCCTGCCCAAGAGCATCTTCGAATACATCGAAGGCGGCGGCGAAGATGAGGTGTCGCTGCGCCGCAATCGCTCGTCATTCGACGATTGGTCCTTCCTCCCAAAATGGGGTTCGGTGGACAACTTGGACCTCAGCTCAACCCTCCTCGGCGGACCGGTTTCCATGCCGGTGACCCTTTCGCCCACAGGCGGTACCCGGCTGTTCCACCCCCAGGGTGAGTCCGCCGTCGCCCGCGCAGCGCTCGCCGCCGGCATCCCGTATGGCTTGGCGCACCTGAGCACCACCACCATGGAAGACGTCAGTGCCGCGGCGCCGGGACTTCGCCGGTGGTTCAACCTGGAACCAACCTCGGACAAGGGCCTCCTGCAGGCCGTCCTGGATCGGGTGTCCAATTCCGGCTACGAAGCCTTGCTGGTCAATGTGGACTGCCGGGCCATCGGACACCGCGAGCGCGATTACCGCAACGGCTTTACCGCCCCGCCGTCCATCAAGCCGAAGACGGTTGTGGAGGGAATGTTGCACCCTGCGTGGGCGCTGGGGTTCCTGGCCAATGACGCAATTGCCTTCCCCAACCTGGACGCTGAGGTTCCGGCCGGTCCCTTGGCTAGCTCGCCGGACATGTGGCGCACGCTTCTTGCCGGTTCGTATGAGCCCACAGACTGGGACGACATCCGGGACCTGCGGGAACGCTGGAACGGGCCGATCGTCCTCAAGGGAGTAGTCAACCCGAACGACGCCGCGTTGGCGGCTTCCATGGGAATCGACGCCATCCAGGTCAGCAACCACGGCGGACGGCAATTGGACCATATGGCGGCCCCGCTGGATGTCCTTGCCGACATTGTTGAGAGGACTGCCGGCCGGATGGAAGTCATCGTCGACGGCGGCATCCGCCGGGGTTCCGACGTCGTCAAGGCGCTGGCTCTCGGCGCGGATGCCTGCTCCATCGGGCGCCCCTACTTGTACGGGCTGGCCGCCGCCAGCGAGGCGGGGGTGGCCCACGTCCTGACCCTGTTCCGGGCAGAAATGACCCGCACCATGATGCTCCTGGGAGTGTCCACCATCGAAGAACTGCGCACTGAAGGCCGGGATTTGATCCGGCACCGCAATGAAGCGTTCACCCGCACCCAACCCACGGAGCCCACCTGGGCTTTGCAGAAATGAGCACCCTGACATGAAAAATTCCCCAACGCTACAACGAACCAAGCTCGGCCTTCCGGTCGCCGTTGTCACTGCAGCGCTGATGCTGTCAGTGACGGCGTGCAGCCCCGCCGGCAACGCATCGGCGTCGAACCCGTCCGGCGGCGCTGCCGCAGCGGGTACCGGTGTCCCTGCGCTGGAAGTCAACCAGGCCGCCGTCGACCTTCTTCCGGAGTCCATCAAGGCTTCCAAGGTGCTGCGCGTTGCCATCCCCACCAACGAGCCGCCGACGCAGTTCTACCGCGAAGGCACGCAGGAAATGACCGGAACCAACCCGGACGTGGCTCGTCTGATCGGCCAGGCTTTGGGTGTCACCGTGGACATCCAGGTGGCCAACTTCGATTCCATCATTCCGGGCCTTGCAGCTGACCGTTACGACATGACTGTTTCCTCCATGACGCCCACGGAGAAGCGGATGGAAGTCCTGGACTTTGTTGACTACATGCAGATAGGCAATGCGATTGCAGTGCCCAAAGGCAACCCTGGTGGAGTCAAGGACGAGAACGCGCTTTGCGGCAAGAAAGTAGGACTCCTCACGGGCTCCTACCAGCTGACCGTGAATGTCCCTACCTATGACCAAGCCTGCACAGCCGCCGGCAAAGACGCCATTCAAAAGAGCGAATTCCAGGACACCCGGCAGGCCATCTCCGCGCTGACCAGCGGACGCCTGGACACGGTGCTGGCTGACTCGCCCATTTTGAATTACGCCGCCACCCAGAACCCGCAGATCGAGGTTGCCCGGACATACGAGTTCGCTCCCGTCGGGGTGGGCGTGCCGATGGAATCCGGCCTGGTGAAGTCCGTATCCGCGGCACTGGATGCCGTGATCAAGAGCGAGTCCTACGTCAAGGTCCTCGGGAAGTACGGCCTTGAATCCAGTGCCATCACCGACGCCCGCGTCAACTTCGCCCAGTAGTGAAAGAGGTGACTGCTATGAATACGCAACCCTCAGCCCCCGATACCAAGGAGCCGGCCACATCAGCGGCCGGTGACTCCATCCCGGTGGTGCCCCTGAAGCACCCGGTCCGTTTGGCCTTGGCGATCGTCCTCATTCTGGTGGCGCTGGGTGCTGCCTGGGATGTCGCAGTGAACGAACGCTACCGCTGGGACGTTGTGGTGTCCTATATTTTTGCACCGCAGATTCTTGCCGGTGCCGGCCTGACCATCCTGCTGACCGTGGTGTCCATGACCGTTGGCATAGCCCTGGGTACTTTGCTGGCCATCATGCGGCTCTCCGACAACCCGATCCTGAGCACCATCAGCCGCGGCTACATCTGGTTCTTTCGCGGAACGCCGCTGCTGGTCCAGTTGATCTTTTGGTACAACATTGCGGCGCTGTATCCGGTGATCGCTTTCGGGCTTCCCTTCGGTGGACCATCCGTGGTGTTGGGATCGGCAAATGTGCTGATCTCCCCGCTGGGTGCGGCGCTGCTGGGGTTGTCCCTTAACGAGGCTGCGTACATGGCCGAGATCATCCGTGGCGGCATCGGCTCGGTGGACAAAGGCCAGTACGACGCCGCCCGGGCCCTGGGCATGAGCGGTGGCAAGCTGATGGGCCGGGTGATTCTGCCGCAAGCCATGCGCGTGGTCCTTCCCCCCACCGGCAACCAGGTCATTTCGATGCTGAAGGGCACCTCCCTAGTGAGTGTCCTGGCGATCTCGGACCTGCTCTACTCAGCTCAGATCATTTATGCGAACAACTACCAGACCATTCCGCTGCTGATCGTTGCGAGCCTCTGGTACCTGCTCATGACCACTGTCCTGAGCTTCTTCCAAAACAAACTTGAACGCAGATACGGGCGGGGTTTCGACTCAGCGCCGCGACGGATCCGCAAGCCTAAGACAAGGACAGCATGATGACTACCGCCATGGTGGAGGCCCGGGGAGTCCGGAAGAACTTCGGCGTTATTGAAATCCTGAAAGGCATTGACCTTAGGGTTGAAAAGGGATCGGTGACCTGCTTGATCGGCCCGTCCGGTTCCGGCAAGACCACCTTCCTGCGCTGCATCAACCACCTTGAAAAGGTTGACGCCGGCCGCCTCTATGTTGACGAGCACCTGGTGGGCTACGCCGAACGCAACGGCAAGCTCTACGAAATGAAGGAACGCCAAACGGCCCGTTCGCGGCTCAACGCGGGCATGGTGTTCCAACGTTTCAACCTCTTCCCCCACATGACGGTGCTGGAGAACATCATCGAGGCCCCCGTGCATGTGCTTGGCCGGCCCCGGCACGAGGTTGTGGTGGAAGCGCAGGCACTTCTGGACCGGGTAGGCCTGGGCAACCGCGGACACTCCTACCCACAGGAGCTCTCCGGTGGACAGCAGCAACGCATCGCGATCGCCAGGGCGCTGGCCATGAAGCCCAAACTGATGCTCTTTGATGAACCCACGTCCGCGCTGGATCCCGAACTGGTGGGCGAGGTCCTGGACGTCATGAAGTCCCTGGCTGAAGCAGGAATGACCATGGTGGTGGTGACCCACGAGCTTGGATTCGCCCGGCAGGTGGCCGATCAGGTGGTGTTCATGGACGGTGGCGTGGTGGTCGAAAGCGGCCCGCCCGAGCAAGTGCTGGGCAATCCGCAGCACGAACGCACCAAGGCGTTCCTCTCCAAGGTTTTGTAAGCATCGGTTTTGTAAGAACTCCAAGCACCACGAAAGGCATCACCATCATGACCCGACTCCAAGTCACTACGGACCTCGCACCAAGCCCGGCCGGCCCCTATTCCCAGGCCATCGTGGCCAACGGATTCCTGTTCACGGCGGGGCAAACACCCCACCACCCCATCACGGGCGAGCGGGTTGGGATCACCATCGAGGAACAAACCATTCAGGCCATGAAGAACGTGGGCGAAGTCCTGGGTGCCCACGGCCTGGACTTCTCCCACGTAGTCAAGGCGACCGTGCACCTGCACCACCCGGGGCGCGACTTTGACGGGTTCAACGCCATCTACGAAAAGTACGTTGTTGCCCCATACCCGGCGCGCACCACCGTGGGTTCGTTCCTGGGCGACTTCTTGGTGGAGATCGACGTCGTAGCGGCCGTCCCGTAGCAACCGCACCCTCAGGAATGTCGGGGCCAGGGTGCCTGCCTGCCTCAGGCGGCATCCTTGTCCGGGGCGGATGGCGGCTGTCCTTCCACCACTGCGTCACCGACCGGCGCCGTTCCGGACGCCTGGCTACCTGCCAGGCGCCGACGCTCCAACTCGCAGTTGATCAAATCCAGCAGCGCCTGCGCCGGTTCGGATAAGTGATGAGTGTCCGGTGATCCAAGTTGGTCGCAGTGGATCAGCACGTGTCGGATGCGTTCCAGTTCGCGGGAGGGCACCAAGGGCCAGCGGTGGAACAGTTGCCGGACGGCTATTGCTCCGAGGAGGGCATCGGGCTTGTTTGCCACTACATGATTGCCGTGCTGAGCGGCGGCCCGTCGCCTGGCGATCGTGGCCGCCGACAGCGCGACGCCATGGGCCATGAGATTCTCGGCCTTAAGTGAATTCGGGGCCATGTGGGGACCTCCCCGGGTAGGGCGAAGGAAGCCGGATGCCTGACTGTGGAATTAGCTTACAGAATGTGACTTATGTCATGTCAATATTAACGGGAGATATCCGCCGTCGTCATTGCAGAACCGTTCCGCCGCGGCGGCCCCCCGTGTCCTGTGTGCGGCACCGCATCAATAGTTGCGCCGGACCGCCGTGCTGTCCAGGTCGCGGTGATGCCGCGCCCGGCGGAGAAAGCTGCGCAGCGCCTCTGTTTCCGACTGGGTGCGAAGGATGGTGAAGTCCATGATCCCGGCTCGTTCGTCGGTGTCCCACACCCGCCAGCCCGTGCCGTCGCGGTCGATCCAGGTGGAGTTTTGTGAACGGCCGGTCGGACCGAACCAGTTCGCGGTCGCCATGCGATGCGCGGCGAGGTATTCCGCTACCTTCGCCACGGTCAGGAGTTCGCCGTCCGCCAGCAACTCGTCCAGGCCGGGCAGCTCTCGATTGTGCATGGTCCCATTCTCCTTCGGAAGAGGTATTTCGCCACAAAGCATCGACACGATGATGGCCCTGAGGCTCAACCCAGGTGAACGTGCGGGGTATCGCTTGTTCCGCTGAAGGTCCTACGGTCGATCCTGATCAGGAGCAGTGCGACGGGGACGATCAGCAGCGCCACTCCGGCGGCCCACAGGAACACCAGCGAGTAGCCCGAGGTCAGCGCAGCCAGCGTCCCGCCGCCGAGCGCTGCTGTGGCCGCCGCCGCGATGGTGCTGAAAAGCGCAATGCCCAGCGAGCCGCCTATCTGCTGTGATGCGTTGACCAGCGCGCTCGCGACGCCGGCATCGTCCTTGCCCACTCCGAACAGGGCCAGGTTTTGCATGGGGACAAAGACCATTCCGAGGCCTACGCCCATGAGGATGAGGGCCGGCAGCATGTTGACGGCGTATGTTCCCCCGGGAGTGACTTGGGTAAGCCACAGCATGGCTGCAGCCATGAAGATAGGCCCCAACGCGCTGGGGATCCTTGCCCCCAGCTTGGGGAGGTTCTTCGCAATAAGGCCAGCAGTGACGATCAGGACCACGGTCATGGGTAGCGAAGCGATTCCGGCTGCGAAGGGCGCGAAGGCCAGTATGATCTGCAGATAGAAATTGATGAACAGGATGCCGCCAATCAGCACCGCTCCGGCCAAGAATGAGGCCAGGAAGGCAGCCGCCCGGTTGCGTTCTGTAGCGACGTGCAACGGCAGCAGTGGATTCTTGACCTTTCGCTCGACGGCGACGAACAGGACCAGCAGGGCCACGCCTGCGGCGATGAAGCCCCATGACTCGATAGCCGCCCAGCCGTGTTCGGCATTCGCGAAACCGTAGACGAGGGCGCCCAGGCCGGACGCGGCAAGAACGACGCCGGGCCAGTCGTATTTGGTGGAGCCGCCCGCTTTGCTTTCGCTCACCAGGGTCCAGACGCCAACGAGGGCGATGATGGCGATGGGGACGTTGACGAAGAAGCACCAGCGCCACGAAACGAACTCGGTGAGGAAGCCGCCAAGCAAGACGCCTGCGGCCGCGCCCACCCCGCTGATGGAACCGAAGATGGCGAATGCGGTGCCGCGATCCTTGCCTCCCGGGAAAGCGACCGTCAGCAGGGCCAAGGCTGCGGGTGCCAGGAGTGCAGCAAAGATACCCTGCAGGGCACGGGCCCCGATCAGTTCCCAAGGCTGCTGGGCCAGGCCACCGATGAGTGAGGCGATCGCGAAGCCCGCGGAGGCGGTGATGAAGGTCCGCTTCCTGCCCCAAAAATCAGCGATCCTGCCACCTAGGAGCAGAAACGCGCCGAAAACCAGTGCGTAGGCCGTGACCACCCATGCTCGGGTGGAGTCGCTGATGCCCATTTCCATTTGAAGCCGGGGGAGTGCCAGGTTCACGATGGTTCCATCCAGGACCACCATGAACTGGGCAAGCGCGAGGAACGGCAGGGCCCGCCAACCCATCGCTTTCTTCCCGTCCGGTCCCCCCGAGGGAGTGGTCTTATCGAGCAGTTGTGAGGTCACGGGGCACCAATCATCGAAGTAGTAATACTTACAAAAGTATAAGTACTTTTGGAGATGACGGTAAGCGTAGGTGGCGTGACGTCGCTTACGCCCGGGTGGACTTGGTGGCGGGGCCGTTCACGTGGTGCTCAGGCTCGGATAGTATTCCCGCCAGCTTCTGCAACGCCGGAAGGCTGGCTTGGATGAGTGCCCGTTCCTCGGGGGTGAGTCGCTCGCTGGCACTGTCCAGAACGCTGGCCCACACCCCGTCCAAGAGGGCCTTGATCCTCTTGGATTCGGGCGTGGGGTGTAGGGAAACGTAGCGCTTGTCCGATGCGTCTTTTACGCGCGTGACCAGCCCGGCAGCAACCAACTCACGGAGCTGGACACTGACATTGCTGAGTTGGCGTCCCAGGCGTGCAGCGACTTCCGCCACCGTGACGCCCGGGTGGCCTTCCACCACGCGAAGAATTTCCAGGACGCCGTTTGAGATGGGTGGCAGGCCGGTCTCATTGAGTGACTTGCGCCGGATATCTGACGAAATGTCAATCATGCAGACGGCCAACGCCGCAAAGTCCACTGGCTTTTCTCCCATTCGTCAAGCATAGGTGGGGCGCATCGCCGGCCCGTCTTGCTCGCGGTAGGTAGCCCGCCCTAGTCATTCATCCTTTTGCCCGAACAGGCGCCGCATGCCTCCGCGCGCCAGCATCAGGACGATGATGAGTGCAGTAACTGCGAAGAATCCGCCGAGCTGAACGGCGTCACCAAAGGCGAACGCCACCAGCTCGAGAACCAGGAACTTGCTCCCTGGCAGGATAAGGAGCAGCGCCACGATGCTAATGACCCGGACAACGACGGTCTTCCCGCCCCGAATTCGCCCCACGATCTTTTTCTTGGCGAGCAGCACAATCTCAAGCACGATCTTGAGCAGGATTGCCGTCAGCAGGGCCAGTAGGAACGACTCGGAAATAACAGCCGGGAGTAATTGGATAAAAACGCCCAACACCACCAGATAGACCAGGACATCCACAAGATCGATCGGGCGGATCCGCATTCGGTGAGCGTACCAACCATGGAGATGATGGCATAGGGATATCTGCCAGCACGTTCCGATTGCTAGGCTGGACTCATGACCCGTCGCCTAGCCGCCCTGTCCGCCGCCCCGTTGTTGTTGCTGCTCGTCGGGTGTGGAGCCGTGGAGGAAGCTGCCACAAACGCTGCCAGCGACGCCGCCTCGAAGGTGGCCACGGCCGCCGCCGATGAAGTGACCAAGCAGGTCTGTGCTGTAGTTCAGGACGGCCTGGTCAGCGTTCAGGACAAGCAACTCCTAGTCGGCTTGGTCTCGGCCGCCGAAGCTGCCGGTGTCTCCGCAGAGATTACGAGGCCGTTGAACCAGATCGCGGAAGCAGGAGACGAAGTGCCGGCTGAGTCAGTCCAGGCATTGAAGGATGCCTGCGCACCGTAGTAACTGGTGCCCGAAGCGCCCGGCATCCCAATGATTCGCATCTAGGTGCGGACGAGTTGTCGACGGGCACGACGAGGCGGTTCCTGTCTTGAAGGCGGGGGCCTCTCGGTACCTGATGGTTCGCCATCCGATGATGACGCGTCACCCGATGAATTGGGGTCGCTTTCGCCTCCTGAGGCACGCTCATAGCCCGGTAATGGTGGCGCAGTGGATTGGTACGTGTGCCCGGTTGGTGTGCTGAGCTCCATGGTGTGGACCTCTCCTGAGAGCGGTTTGCTGTTCCAGCCGGGGTTTTCTTTGGTGTGGTTGCAGGCTTCGCAGAGTCCTGCGCCGTTGTTAGGTGTGGTGGTTCCGCCGGAGCGCCAGGGGACCACATGGTCGATGTGCCGGATGGGCGCGTCGCAGTAGGGGGTGCGGCAGGTGTCGTCCCGGGCCTCGATGAATCGTCGGAGCCGGGGCGGGAAGAGTCGGGCTTTGGAGTCCATGCTCAATAGTTCGCCCGTTCCGGGTGCGGTGTAGAGCCGCCGCAGCCACACGGTGAAGTCGCGGTCCGGAAGTGGGGAGCCTGCCTGGCCGGTCGCCAAACCACTTGCTTCGTCTGCCTGATGTTCACCAAGCTGACGTTTACTGTCCTGAGGTTCACGAAGTAGTTTCCGTGCCCACTGGGCCGGGACGATTCCATAGCCTTTGAGCCGGGCCGGTTCGCTGTCTGCCTGAAACAGGGTCCGGTCCGTCATCACGAGATCGAGGTTGATGCCCGCGACCCCGCCCGGGGTTCCGGTAACGCGTTCGA
>Ga0247742_10000119_pt1 | contig 68217 bp, 69 predicted proteins | sample UWRJL208509C2_FD_180944 | JGI IMG/M metagenome (GOLD analysis project Ga0247742, IMG submission 180944) | Plant litter microbial communities from Arlington Agricultural Research Station in Wisconsin, United States - UWRJ-L208-509C-2 | ecosystem: Environmental > Terrestrial > Plant litter >...
TCCTCCTGGGCGATCTTCTGCGGATCAAACACCCACACCGGAGCGGTCAGGACCCGGACGCCGCGGGTGCCGTCCACCACGTCGCGCTTGTTCGAGGTCGAGACGACGGCACCAGGTGCGTCCAGGATCGCGGGCATAACCCGGGAGGTCGACTTACCCGTCCGTGGCCCCCAGATGTCGATGCTGAGGTCTTCCCAGGACTGAATGAACTTCTGGCCGGTGGAAACCACCTTTCCCACCACAATGCCCGGAGTGTCCTTCACGCCGAGGCGCTCGGCCGTGGCTTGTGCGCCCTTCTCGGAGAACGCGGCCAGCGACTTCCCACGGCCCAGGTACCGGGCGGCCTTATCGACCCGAGCACGCTTGGACGCGCCCTTCCTCCAGGCCACCAGCACGACGATGGTCAGGACCACGATCACGCCGGCCATGAGGGACGCGGCGACGGTGGACTGGGCTGGCCAGGGCACCCGTCCCTTGATCAGCCCGGCAATCAGATCAATCGGATGGGCGGGCGGTGCCTCGATGCCGGCCATCCAAGAACCCACGTGAGCGGCCGCGTAGGTCCCGCCGCCAAAGACGACGATAAAGCCAATAGCCAGCCAGACCAGCAGGGCATCCCCGAGGCCCATTCCTTTACGGTTCGGTGCGCTCACAGTGCGCCTCCCTCGCCGGGCAGCTCAGGAGCTGCTGGCCCAAGGAGAGAATCAGCCGGTGTCTCTATTCGCTCAGGTTCGTTGGGCTGATTTGGGGCTTGAAGTCGCGTTTGGGCAGGTGGCGTTGGATCGAAGCCGCTGTGGGACCAAACCGATGAACCATCGACGAGAGTGACGGTTTGGGCGTAATGTCGACGCATGCTCGCTCCTTCTGAAGTTGTTGACTGATGGCGCTGGTGGTGTTGCCTGGTGGGGCCGCCATGGATCCGGGGTTCTGGAGTGTGCAGGCGGCCGAGGACTTCGAGCAGGAGATCGTTGACCAGTACGCGCTGGCGATGGCGGCGGCTGGTCTGAGCGACTCGCACATCCGCAATACCCGGGCGACAATCATCGAATTTGCCCGGTCGGTGACTGGACCGTTGTGGACGGCGACGTGTCAGGATGCTGACCGGTTCCTTGCCGAGCAGAAGCGGCTGGGACGCAGTGTGAGCACCAGAGCCGGCAAGGCAGGGACGCTGGCGCTGTTTTACGAGTTCGTGATCAGCCGTTACCAGGGCCGGATACATCGGGCGACCGGGGTGCTGGTCGAACAGCCCATTGATGAGTTCAACCGCCCGTCCGGGGCATCCCTTGGCAAAGTCCGGGTGCCACCGTCGGATGCCGAGATCGAAACGTTCTTTACTTCCTGGCGGCACTCGATCCCGCAGGCCCGCAAGTATCTGCCTGCCGCGCGGGATTACTTCGCTGCCTCGCTGTGGCGTCGGCTGGGGCTGCGGATTAACGAAACGGTGATGCTCGATATCCGTGACTGGCGCCCGGACCTGGGCGGGTTCGGCAAGCTCCATGTCCGGTTCGGCAAAGGAGCTCACGGCCGTGGCCCGAAGCCGCGTCTTGTGCCCGCGATCAACGGCGCTGCAGAGCTGATCGACTGGTGGCTGGGCGATGTCCGACACCTGTACGGCGGGGACTGGGAGGATCCGGACGCACCTCTGCTGCCCTCGGAGCGCTTTGACCGTGAGCTGGGCCGATGCGGCCGGGTCGGTGACAACGCACTGCGGCGCAGCCTGGGGTTGCAGATCGATCAGTGGTTGCCGGCATGGTCGGGGCGGATGACTCCCCACGTCCTGCGGCATTACTGCGCCTCCTCGCTCTACGGGGCCGGGATGGACATCAAGGCCCTCCAGGAACTGCTGGGTCATCAGTGGCTTGCGACTACCTCGGGCTACATCCACGTGCGCAGCGAGTACGTCGAGCAAGCCTGGAAAAACGCCAATGAGCGGATCGAGTCCCGATTCGCGACAACACAAAAGGAAGGATGAGACCGTGCAGTGGAACCTGCGGATCCGCGCCGCTGAACGTGGGATCTGGAAGTCAGCGCAGATACGCCGGATGCTCGCCGATGCCGGCCTAGAGATCAGTGCCGGGAAGATGTCCTCGTGGTGGGCCGGAACGCCGGCCACGATGAGACTCGAAGAGCTTGACGTGCTCTGCTCGGTGTTGAAATGCACACCGGCAGACCTGATGACCCCCGAACCTGACAAGGTCGCCGCACGTCGCCCACGCGTCACCGAGACCATAAACGGCAACGACACCGGCGCCGGCACCGGCGATGGTAGGCCGTCTTCCGTTGTGTCTCCGAGTTTTGGCAAGGTATCACCGGTCGTAACGCCGAGATTCGGCAAGCCACGGTCCGAGCCTCCCCTGTAGGCAGGGCTGTTGTGAGTCCGGCTCCGGGCCCGATGGCGCCGCTTCGGCCGCCATCGATGTGCCCCCGCTGTCAGATCAACAGGGTCGCATGGGCCTATCCACGGGTGGACTATTGCTACGACTGCCTTCCCGGTGGCCCGTTCAGCCCACCTCCATGCTCCAAATGCGGCACCAGCAGGGACTACTTCAGCCAGGGCATGTGCGCCATCTGCCATCCCGGCAGTCCGCAACACCCAGGCTCGTGCAAGGAATGTTTTGCTTGGGGTGTCTACCGCCGCTACAACTGGACGTGCTGGCCTTGCCGGTGGTGGCGCTCCCACTACCCTGATGGAATCTGCGACTTTTGCGGACGCACCACCCGAGTCGGAGAGCGGCGGGCCTGCCGGCTCTGCCTGGAACAGGCACGAATGCTCCAAGAGCCTGGACGCGGTCTGGACCTGGCGGGCGCGACCAAGGCCGGCCACCAGCTCTTCTTCGCCAACATGAGCTTCCACCGTCATGGGGCGCCAAAGCTGAGCCCGGAACAACGCGCGCCATGGAAACTGCGAGACAAGAACAACCAGCGGGTCACCGCACCCGCCGCCGACATGGGCATGCAGACGACGCTGTTCGACATGCCGCCCGACCAAAAGGCTGTCGCGGCCCGTGCCCGACTCGAAGATAACGATCTGACCCGCTATTGCGCCGCCATCGTCCGTCAACATGCCCAGAGGGCCGGCTGGAGCAAACGGCAACGCAACGACGTGACCCGGTCCCTGAGGCTCCTTGAGGGCCTGCGGCCCAGCCCAACCGCTAAAGTCCGCGCCACCGACGTCCTTCAACTGCGGCAATACTCCGGCAATGTCCTCTCTACGATCGACGTACTGGCCGCGGCCGGCCTCCTCATCGAGGACCGGCCGACCCACATCGAACGCTACTTCGCTGCCAAGACCAGCACACTGCCACCGGCCATGAAGGACCAGCTCGAAATATGGCTGCAAGTCCTGATCAACGGCGCCCACCAGGCGCCCCGGCAGATCCCGCGGGACCCCAAGACCATCAAGGCGCACATCCTGGGCATCGAACCCATCATCCACGCCTGGGCCGAGGCGGGGCTCCAGTCGTTCGCCGAGGTCACCCGCGCCGACATCACAGCCGCCTTGGACGAAACCACGGCCCGGCGCCACATCGCCGGAAACGGACTCAAATCGCTCTTCACGACACTCAAAGGCCGCCGACTCATCTTCGCCAACCCGACCCGAGGGATGAAGGCGTCCCCGAAAGGCAGCACAATCCCCCTCGCCCTGGACGCCGCCGTGATCCGCGAGGAGCTGAACTCCCCGAACCAAGCCGTTGCCCTCGCGGTTTCCCTGGTAGCCTTCCACGCCCTGACCGCGCAACAGATCAGCGAGCTGAAACTCACCGACATCAGCGACGGACACCTGAAACTCGGCGACCGCGACATCCCACTGGCCGCCCCCGTACGCACACGCCTGACGGCCTGGCTCGACCACCGCAACCGAACCTGGCCAGGCACGGCCAACCCGCACCTGCTCATCAACCGGCGCACCGCGCCCAGGCTCCTGCCTGCCAGTCGACAGTTCCCCTGGGCCGGCCGGACGCTGCGGCCCCGAGTCCTGCGCGAAGACCGCATCTTGCATGAGATCCACGCGACAGGCGGGGACATCCGCCGAATCTGCGACCTGTTCGGACTCAGCGTCGAAGGCGCCACCCGTTACCTGAACACTCTCGAGCACCCCGACCTCACCCGTCAGGACACACAGGTTCCCTGAACCTAAGCACCCACACCCGCTGCAATCGCCGGGCGTACTCAAGTTCACGCCAAAAGCGTCAAAATTCACGCGAACTTCTCACTTTTGGCGTGCCACCTCGTTTGGGTGTCGTTCACGCCGTGGTCTCCGGTTTCGATCGACGTCAGCCCAACCTGCACCGGGATCCCCGGGCGGCCGCCGACCTTGATCAGGAACTTCCCGCGCCCGGGAGGTTCGACGTCGACGCCGCGCGAATCCCAGGCAGGCGGGTCCTGCCAGGAGATGAGTTTCTGCTGCTCCTGCCGGGACAACGGGATAGCGGAGGTCAGCAGCGGCATTTCAGAGGCCGGCAGACCGCCGCAGATCACCATGCCGGAACGCTCGACGAATCCGCGGGCTTTCATCCGGTCCTCTTCTGCCGGCAGTGCCAGCAGGTCGGACATGGTGTGGGAAATCATGATCTGCCCGACGCCGACGGAGCGGTTCAAACGGGTCAGGGCGTCCACCCGGTCCACCATGCCCTTACCGGAGCGCAGTGCCCGCCACAGTTCATCCAGGACGACGAAGTAGTTTCGGCGCGGTTCCAGGCCCGCGTCGGCAAGGGCGTTGGCGACGTTGACCGTGCCGAAACCGTAGGACCAGCACGCCAGGAGGACGGCGGCCTGCAGGTCCGTCTCCGTCTCATCGATGCTGGAGACATCGAAGACGACGGCGCGGTCCCGCTTCATGGGATTGGTGGTCTGCTGGGAGAAGATTTCCCCCAGCTTCCCTCCCCCGGTCAGGCCCAGCAGGGTTGCCTCCAGCGCCCGTGTCTCCTGCAGGTAGACGGCCATGTCGCCACGGTCCAGAGCGACCTGGCGAAGCTCGTCCGGTGCGGACACAATGACGTCCAGGAGGTCCTTCAGGACAGGAATACCGTCGAACCGGTCATCGAGGACCCGCAGCGCACGGTCCAGGATCGTCTGTTCCTGATCCGTGGGCGGGTTGTTCCGGCTGATCGTGATCAGCGAGACAACCATGTTCAGGCGGCGGCCGTGCGCGTCGGCCCGGACCCGGGTGGCGGCTTCGTGATGGTCGCTGGCCTCGAGGAGCTGGGCGACCTCGACGGCCTGGCCGGGATCAAGAATGTTCAGGTAGCCAACGCCACGGCCGAGCTTGATGACCTGGCCACCGAGTGCCTGGACCGCTTTGACGTGCTCGCCCTTCAAGTCCCCCAGAACGAGTGGGTGGACGCCCTGGGCGGAGAGCCCTAAGAACATGCGGCGCACCAGCGTGGACTTGCCCAGGCCGGGCTTGCCCAGGATAAAGGCGGAGGGGTTGGAAATGAGCCGTGCCCGCTGGAACCAGCTGATCGGGTCACAGCAGACCGTGGCCTGGGTTTCTTCGTGGCGTCCCAGCGGGACGCCGATCATGGGCGAGGACGCACCGGAGGAGAACGGCCACAGCCCGCAGACCTGGACCGTCGTTCCCCGGTACTCCGTCACGGACGGGACGAGGGCGGCCATGCCTCCGCCACGCCCGATCCAGCCCCGGGAGCCCGGCCCGGCCTCGCGCGGCTGGCGCTCAGCCTTCGCCGGCTCGGCTGGCTTCCTGGGGGAACGGGTGAACATCTTCATGAGGGCCATTACAGGGCATCCTTGATTTCGGAGGGCAGCAGGCTGTGCTTGGGAAGGACCAGCCCCAACGGCAGGGACGCCGCGAACGCTGTGTCCTGCGAACCGTAGGCACGGCGCAACAACACACGGGCAGTACCGGAGGTCTGTTCAATGGCCGCGACCGCATCAGCGAGCCGTTCCCTATCGGTCACGGTGGCCGTGACGACCATCCCGAAGTTCACCAGCCCGGCGCCCTGGGCTTCCTCCTGGGCGGTCTGAACAGCGGAGCGGGCATCGACCAGGGCACGTGCGGACGGCCGGTTCCCTGAGGTGATGCGGACGTTGGCGTTGTTCTGGTCCCGCTCGACCACGGCAGCTGCCCGGGCAGAATCCATCGGGCGGTACAGCAGCGAAATCCGCTTACGGTCAATGTCCCCGTGCGGGGCCAACAGCCGGGACAGGACCGAGGAGTTCACAGACCCGCGGGGTGCGCCGGTCATGGTCCACGAGGCCGAGAACGCGCTGTCGTGCCGGTAGTCATCCCAGCTTGCCTGCGTCGCGGTCGGGCCGACCTCGCCCCAGGTCAGGGAGACCGGGGAGCCGGCGGCGTGGGCTTCATCGATGATCAGCGCAGCGGGGGGATCGTAGGCGATCCGTACCACCTCGCAGAGTTCCTGGGCTGACATCGGCCGGGCAATACCAGCACCGGTGGACTGCAGCCGGGCCGACAGGCCCGGGATGCGGGAGGCGAGGTCCCGGGCCACATCTTCCGGTGTCCGCTTCTTCGATCCTGTCCGGAGGGAGGCGTTGAAGGTCAGGGACACCCAGGCGCGGACCGTGGCCGATCCCTCCGGGTAGGTGTCAACGACCTCGCGCAGAATGGCCTGGGCAAAGGCTGGCGCGTTCGGGTCGATGTTCATTTCCACTTCGTTCCGCAGCCGGTATCCGGAATCCGGTGCGGTCTCGACCGTCACGGCCGCGGCGTCCAGGCCGGCTTCGTCCGCAAGCCCGGCGAGCCAGCCGCCCCAGTTCGCCACCCACGCATCAACCTGCTCCGGGTCCACCAGTGAGGCTCCGTCAGGTTCGGTGGAGAAGATCACGGTGAAGTGGCTGGTGGTCGGCACATGCAGCAGGGCGAACGGGCGCTTGTAGGAGTCAGTGAACTCGTACAGGGTGGACTTCGCGGCCAGTCCCGGCAGCTGGTACATGCCCCACGGAGTCACGCCCAGGGGGCCGGAACGGTAGAGATTCGTTCCGGAGGACTTGGAGAGCCGGAAGCTCATCCGTGTGGCGAAGCGGTCAACAATGGACTGGCCGTGCTTGTCCTTGACGGTCAGCAGGAGGGCGCTAACCCCGGCCACGGCCAGGACAGCGAGGCCCGGGAACAGACCCCAGATAGCGAAGCTGATGATGCCCATCAACAGCCCGGCCATGACAATCCCGGTGCCGATAGCGCCGAGGTTTCCCAGGCCCGCTGAGCGCGGTACGCGCCAGTTGCCGTAGGACGGTTCTTTGTATTCGGTATTAATTGCTGCCACTGGGGCCCTCCCCGGTTGAATCCTGCGCGGTCTTTGCGATTGCCTGCGACGTCTTGGACGCCACTTGGGCGCCTGCAGCTACGGCCATGCCTGCCGGACCAGCTGCTGCTGCCCCGCTGGCTCCCGTTGCTGCCCCTGCTGTTGCTCCTGCTCTAGCAGTGCTGGCGGTCGCGGTGCTGGTAGCTCCACCCGGACCTCCAGGACCGGTTGACCCTGGCGTCGGCTGGCCGCCGCTTCCCCTGGGACCCGACGTGCCGTCACTGCCCTTCGGAGACGTGCCTGCCTGGCTGCTCTGCGTGCTCGCTGGCGTTGGTGCGGCATTGCCCTTACCGCTGCCACTGCGGCCCAAGGAGACAGCACCTGTCGCCATGGCGCCAACGACAGCCCCTGCTCCTGCTCCCCCGCCAGAGGCGACGGCGCCGACCATCGGCGTTACGAACCGCATCAGGGCTGGCAGGGCGAACAAGGCAACGACCATCAACGTGAAGCCCGTGATGGACCTAATCAGCGCGTTCTGGCCCCCGCCGGTGCCCATGAGCAGGAACGCGACCGAATAAACGATGGCAGCCGCTGGCTTGTAGAGGATGAAGGCAATAGTCCAGCCAACTGCCTTCTGGAACCACTGCCTGCCCATCTCTGTGTTCGTGAACGCGGCCGTGGTCGGCAGGATGCCCGCCAGGATCACCAACATGCCGCTGCGCACCACCATCAGCACGACCTGGACGAGAGAGGCAATCAGGCCAATCAACCCCAGGACGATCAGAATAAAAACCCCGACACCGGTCTGGTTGGTCATGACCAGGACGTTCATCGACTCTGCAAATCCCTTCCCGTCCGTGGAACGCTCGATGACGGCGACAGAAAAGGCGTCGGCCGCGACCACCAGAATCGAGATGACACCCAAGCCAAGGCCCGACACCAAAGTGAGCGTAAGCAGCGAGCGGAGCAGATCCTTAAGCGGTGCCCCACGCTGTTCCCAGATCATCCGGATGCCTCCGAGGATGACGGCGAGGACCGCCAGCGCCAGCGTCCAGGGCATCAGTTCGCTATTGACCGCAGAAACAACGGGACTTGGCGTGGTGCCGTCCTCGCTGGCCAGGTTCACCGTGGGCATGGTCACCCAGAAGGTAGACAGTGTTGTCACCATCTGGCTCATGCCCTCCATGATGGCTTTTGCAAGATTGTTGATTGCGTCGTCTGCGATCCCGGCCGCGACATTGCTGGCACCCTGCGTACTCCAGCAGTACGCGTCCCAGACCTCACATTCCTTTTCTGCCACGTCAGACGCCGGCCCAAGGGATAAATGAACTCAGGTCACTGATCTGGCGAACTGCGCCTCCGCCAGCGGGAGGGATATCCAATTTCCAATCACCGTCTTCCCACAGCAGTGACGTCGCGATAGCGCCGTATCCGCCATCGTTGCTCTTGATGGCCAGCTCGACGACGGCTGATTCGGGAGTGTACGAATGGATCATGAAACCAGCGATCTGAACCTTTGGTGAGGTCCCGCCGCCGACGTCCTTGCCTTCCTTTATGGCCTGTACAGCTTTGTCCCGCGAAGGGCTGTCAGCTGAAAGCTCCAGGTATAGCTGTTTTGCGTAGCCATTGAAGGACGATGCCCAGATGTTTGCCGTCGCATAGAGGGCTCCCGTCGGGGACTGGGCGAAGCACGACCTCAGACCGTCCTTGCCCACAGTGCCGGGGCCTGCTGTTGATGGATCTGTTGGAACGGCCATGGTTCCGAGCAAGTCCCACTTGGATTTGGGCGCGGTTCCCAGTGCAGTTTCCTTGCTCGCAGGGAGGCCGCAGACGCTCTTGCCAGCCCCAGCGGAGGCGCTGGGGCTGGCTGCGGCTGTGCTGCTGGTCTCTGTCGGGGCAGGGGCGGGCTGGGCGTTTCCCTGTCCGTTGGGGAGCAGGAAGATGACGACGGTTGCTGCGATCAGCGCGACCACCAGCGCGGCAGCGATGAGGAACCCGGGTTTGGTGAACGGATTGCTTTCGGTGGTGCTCTCTGTTGACTGGCTCATGGTGAACCTCCCGTTGTTGGTGCTGGCTTAGACGAAGGCGCGGACGATGCCGGAAGCGCCGCTGATGATGATGCAGCCCATGAGGACCCAGCCGAGCTTGGCGAGGGACTGGCCACCCTCGCCGCGTTGGAGCTGGATGACCATGCCGACGCCGACGATGATCACGCCCAGAACACCCAGGACGAGGCCAATACCGGAAGCCCAGTTCAGGACTGTGAGCAAGCCGCCGGCTTCGGCGGGAACGACCGGAGTGGGGTTGGGGATGACGCTTGCCGCAAGTGCGGAGAAGGAGTTCATGGTGAGACCTTTCAGTGGGTGGTGCTGGGTGTGATGTCGGTGGCCAGAGCGGCCAAGTCATTGATGAATCGTTCGTATTCGCGGCCCGTTGGCGGCGTTGTGGTGCCGCCGTGCCGCCAGGCTTCTACCCAGGGCAGGGTCCAGAGCCGGGGCGATCCCCCGCCGACGATTGCGGCGAAGTCACGGAGCGCTTTGGGAGTCTTCCCTGGTGCGTCCGCCAGGACGGCGAGGCCGAGCAGATCCAGCTTCGGTGCCGCACCTGATGCCCATTGGGTCAGTGCGCTCTGTGCCGTTGTCAGGCCGCGCATGTCTGCCCGGCAGACCAGCAGCACCCGGGGTGTGCTCCCGTCCTGCAGGACGGGCCAGCAGTGACCGGTGGGGCGGGCTCCGTCGAACAGGTCAGCGATGCGGCTCTCGCCGGCTCCCCCGTGGGCGCCGGTAATCCACAACGTTGGCGAGCCTGACATGGTGCGTCGGCCGAGGCGGTCTGCTGCGTCCGGTTCTACCATTCCCCTCAGCGGCGCACTGATCGCGGCCTCTGGTGGCACGTGCGTGTCCAGAGCGGCCTCCGCAGGGTCTCCGGCTGGGCGGGTGATCCAGGGGTTCAGGGACTGTTGCATGGTTCCTCCTTTCAGAATCCGTCGGTGGGTTGTTCTAGAAGCCGGCGGCGACGGCGGCCGCTGCGGCCAACCATGCCCGCTGCGTGGCGGGCTGGAGGGCTTCGTAACGGATGGGGCCGTTGACCATGGCCGGATCGTAAGGAATCCGGACGACGGCCCGCACGAACGGTTCGAAGCCGTCAGCGATCCGCCGGGCCTCGTCCCTGGCCCGCTTCAAAGCGTCCCCGCTCATGCTGCGCTTGGCGTCAGTGGATTCGGAGACGATCACAACGGCGTTGCGTGCCAGCTCCGCGTCGTGGCCACCGCGGGATTCGAGGGTCTGCAGCGTCAGCCGGGCGGCTTCGGCGCGGTCCTCGATGGCTGTCACAGGTACGACGAGCTGGTTGGTGTGGTCAATCATCCGACGCCAGTTCGCTGCCCGGGCGGTATTGCCCGAGTCCATGATCACAAGCCGGTAATAGCGGGTGAGCACCTGGTGGGCGATGTCGACTTCCTCAGCGGTGACTTCGTGGTCGCCTTCTTCGTTTTCATCCGAGCGCAGAACGTCGAATTTGTCACCGGTCTGGTGATGAACGAACTTGGCGATTTCTGCCGCGTTCGTTGAAGGTGACAGCAGCTCGGTGGAAGCATCGATGAGGTCCAGGACGCTCCGGTCGTGGGAGCCTTTTTCCGTCCGCCACCCGAGGGTGCCTTGGGACTCGTTGTTGTCCCAGGCCACTGTGGCGGCACCGCTGTAGCGGGCGAGGATGGCCGAGAGCATGACGACCGTGGGGGTCTTGTTCGCCCCGCCCTTGCGGTTCACCACCGCGATGGTGCGCGGGCCGGGCCAGTGCTGGCTGACCGTGCGAATGTCCTCACGTTCGGAGAGTTCTTCGGCTGAGGGGTCCATCCGGTATCCGAGTCGCGTGAGCGTTCCGCGCCAGCCCTGTGTTGCCGGTTCCAAAACCGGAGCGCTGACCAGGAACGAGGTTTCCTTCAGGCTGCGCCGGGTCAGCGGTGCTTCCGGGGCGGTTGCGGTGGTCTGCGGTTCTGCGGCGGCCGGCTGGGCAGGCTCAGGAGTCTCGGTTGATGGCTCGTTCTCTACGGGGTTGGGCGGCCATGGCTGGCGGTCCAGCGTTGCCGCAGCGGTGGGCTGTGCGGGGACGGCTGCTGGTTCAGGAGCAGTAACAGGGACCGTGTCGATGACGGTTGGAGCGACGGGCTCGGGGGTGGTTTCCGGGGCCTCTGCCCGGCGGCGTGCCGGGCGCGGTTCGTAGGAGACGGATTCGATCTTGTTGTCGGGGTGCACGATCAGTTCACCGTGTCCTTCGGGATCTTCGATCTGGACCCGGACGGGGCGCTGCAGTGTTTGCGCTTCGCCCACGACCAGGGCCAGGGCGTTGTTGCGGAGATCCTGTACGGAGTCCCCGGCAGGCACGATGCGGGAGTTACCCGCGACGACGACCTCAGCGGTCCCGTTGTCGCGGACGATGGCCCTGATGTTTGGAAAGGCCAGGACTTCGGTTGGTGTAGTACCCATGAACTTCTTCCTTACGTGTGTGAGATGGAGAGGTGCGGCGCTTAGGACGTGGGTGGTGTGAGCCGGTTGACCTTCCACGGGGCTTCCGTGCCCGTGCGGAGCAGCTGCAGCGTGTAGGTCCCGGCATTGGTGGGGACAGCTGCCGTGACGCCGTAGCCGTTGGCTTCGTCGACGGTCAGCGTGGCCGGGCCGGTGACGAGGTTGGCCGGAATGTTGGCCGGGTCCACTGCCGAGTAGTCGGCGGTGGCCTGTGGTGTCAGCCAGCGGGCAAGATCGTTGGCCCATTGCTTTTCCTCCACGTTGGGGCGCGCGAAGTCGTCCATTGCCTTCTCAGCGATTTCCGCGGCTTTGTCTTTGCTGGCCTGATCCCAGGTGATGCCGGTGGAGGCTGGGACTGTTCCTCCGGGGGCCTGTGGTCCGCTGTTGGCGCTCAGTGAGACGGGGGCGGACGCTGTGGGCGTGGTGCTGGCTGGTTCTGCCGGTGTCGTGTTCGCTGCCGGTGCGCATGAAACGCAGAGCAGGGCCACGGTGAGCAGGGCCAAGGGCTTTTTCACTTTTTCTCCTCTTGAGTGGGCAGGTACAGGAAGGCTGAAGGGACGTTGCTGCTGACTGTCCGGGTGTAGTAGCTGTGGTCATCCGGGGCCGGGTTGCCGTTGTAGCCCTCTTCGACGTAGGTCCCGTCGTCACTGACTTCCTTGACCACCGCAACGTGGCCGAAGGTCGGGTCCGCTCCCCCGGTTCCGGGTGCGTACCAAACGACCGCGCCGGCCCGTGGGGTGCTGCCGGTGGGCCAGCCCTTGGCGTCCCAGCCGCTCTTCCACGTCAGAGCCGAGCCGAGGCCCTGCCCATCCGGGCGGAACGTGCCGTTGAGAAATTTGAAGGGTGCGCTGGCGGAACCCATCTGCTGGTTCACGCGCCACAGCGCGAAGTCAACGCACTCTCGGTTGTACATACCCAGCGGCGAGGTGCTGGCAGCGTTCGCTCCGACCTGCAACCAGGTGGGAGCGTCTTTCCACGGGTAGTCATCCCCGGCACCGGACTTTCCCGGGATGGCGCAGTCGCTGCCTTCCACGTCGAACTTTCCGTCCGAGAGTGCCTGGACGAGTTTGAGGGCCTCAGGCCAGTACTTCTGGTAGTGGTAAGGGTCGGCGTTGCGCTGAACTTTGTTACCGGCGAGGGTCGGCTCCAACAGCTCCCAACCCGGAACGGCCTTCAAAGCCTTGATGAAGTTCGTGGCGCTGGTGGTGGGGTCCATACGGTCTGCATAGGAGCCCCAAGCGCCGTTGTCGCGCTGCTGGAACAACCCACGGGAATCCGGGCCGGGTCCATCGCCATGGTCCAGGACACGCAACCCCGACTCCCCCAGGGAGACCATGACGCTGATCATCTGACCCTTCACGGACAGGTCCTGTGCCTGGCCGGCACCCATGATCGACGCGGCGTTCTTCAACTGTTCCTCGGTGTAGCCCTCGACCTTGGTGTTGCCATCGATGACAACAGAGATGGCCGGACCGCAGTGAGCCACAGCAGGTTTCGCGGGGGCCAACAGCAACAGCATGGAGAAGATCAGACCAAGGAACAGCCCGGGGATGGCAATGAGTGCCACCAGGCCAAGCGACTTACGCTGCATCAGGAAAGCCCTCGCCCCGGTTACGGAACCAGGAATCCTTGAGCCACAGAGGACCGGCGGCTTCGACGGTCAGGACGACGCCCGGGCGTCGAATCCGCAGCACCACGCCCGGGCGTCCATCCTTGAAGACTTCGGCCGCCCGGTGGGAGGTCAGTATGCCCGCGTCCTTCAGGTCTTTGAGGACACCTTCCAGGGAGTCCCCCAGCCCTGTACGGCGGGCAAGCTCGGCCTCGTAGGTCACGCAGGCAGCGCGCCCCTCAACGAACTCGCGCTCATCCATCAATTCCAGAAGTTCACTCAGTACCCGCACCTGCCCGGCGGGGACGTCCAGTTCAGCCACCCAGGACCGGAAGATCTCACGTTCCCGGATCGCCCGTTCACGCAGAGCGCCGTCCATCTGCCACGGCGTGCCAAACGGCAATAAACTCTTCAAAATCCGTCCCTCCCCCTTGGACATCGTTTCCACAGCCACCAGCTGCCACTGACATATTCCATTTGGTGGACCAACAGGCCATTGTCCACACGTTGAGCCGGAATCGCTTGTCACACAGCCTCTCTGTGTCAGTGGTCACGGCTATCTGCGTTCTTGTCTGTGCGACAGTTAAGACATTACCCTAAAACGACATTAAATGTAGTCTTATGGGAACCGCGGCAGAGTAAAACACAGGAAGTGACAAAATGATTGGATGCCCCGATATATTCGCCCCCCGAGCTCCCTGCCTAGGGACGTAGAAATGGCCATCGAGTCATTCGGGACGATGTTCTCCCGCGCGATACTGCGCCATCTCTCAATCCACGGCCCAACTGGGGCAGCAGACCTGGCTCGCGAACTCGGAACCGATCCAAACACGGCACGACGGACACTCCAGGGACTCGAAGACGCAGGCCTGGTGGAAGCCGATGTCCCCGCAGGTCAACGCCGAGGGCGGACCGTGACATTCACAGTCCTGCCTGAGCGCCTGGAGCAATTACTTGACGGCCTCAAGGATTACTTACGAGGGCGTTAAATGTTCTTCTTAGGAAGACACGCGGGCCGAATCCCGCGTAATGCATATTCTTAAGGCTATTTTCGATCTATGGCTACGAGACGGCGCAGGCATCGCGGAACAGCAATGGACAACGTCCAGCTCAATACGCTGGTGCCGAAGGAGGACAAAAACTTCTTCTTCGCCGTGGCCGACAACATGGGTGTGTCGACCGGCGAAGCCATGGAGCAGCTGATCGCTCATCTTCGGGCGGAGTTGCAGCCCGATGGACTGCCCTCCTGGTTCGACCGATCCCAACTACCGGAGACATTGCCGATGTCTAAAGCCAGTTAAAAGCTGAAGGCCCGCACTCGGCGGGCCTTCATCTAAGTATGCGTTCAGATCTCAGTTCTTGGCGGGACGTGATCTGAACCATTTCACTGCAGCTTCCTCTTGCGAGGACGCTCCCTTTGCTTTGTCAAAAGAAAGGACTTGCTGCGTCTATGGTACCGGACCTTATCCCGGCGTCAACGCATTCCGACGCGTATGTTGGCTCTCACGTCACCGACGCCGAACGTCGCCCGCGCCCCCAGCAACACTGCTCCACAACATCGTCTATGGAGGCCATCGCTGTACAGGGTTTACCCGGTCTGTGGAAACGCCGGGACCCCGCACACGTGGGAGATCACTCCAAGCGCACTGATGCACCGCGGCGCATCAACCGACTCATGGAACGGGACGAAGAAAACGTCCTCCGTGCCGTTCCGGAGGGCAGCTGCCCCCTCACCACCGGTTTTGACTGGCTAGACGCTATCCGGCAGCACCCCAAACTCGTCTGGCACAGGGCCGACTTCCGGCGGAACCTGCTGGCCGTGGCCGCACAGCTTCTCGTGGCCTACGACTACAACAGCCACACCGTGACCCCCGGGAATGATTACCTCATGGCCACCGCCGGTATCGGCGCCGGCACCCTGGGCCGCATCAAGCGCTGGCTGCGGCGTCACGGTTTCCTCGGCGTAGTAGCCGGCGGCCGCTCAGCCATCTACACACCCAAGACCGCGGACGGGAACTCCAACCTCTTCAAAGAGGGAGCAAGGCCGGACCGGATGGCCGACCGTGCCGTCTATGTGCTCTGCCGCCTCGCAACCGAGCAGGAGCTCGCGGAGTTTGGCGAGCAGGAAGTCCAGCGCATGGATTTCAAGTGCAGACTCGATCCACTCCTGCAGAAATTCCGGCAGCTTGTGGACATAAATGGCAACCCTAACCTGCCAAAAGGAAACTCAGCCCCCAAGGGGAAGAAGGAGTGGGCTTCGCCCACACTGAAAGCCCATTTTGAGGCGGCAGCACGTGAGACAGCCAAGATCGAGGCCGCTCGTACAGACCTTCAATGGCCAATTACCGGAACGACAAGCGCCCCGGACGAGGCAACCCGATCCTTCAACGAGTTACAAGCCGCCCGAACCGTCCAATGGCACTCACCTCCACTACGGAAACTCCGGTCCAGGCACCTTGTACGGATACTGGCACCCTACTTCCGGGAGGACTACTCCCCCAGAGATGTCCTCCATGCCCTGGATTTCAAACCTGACGGATCGGCCCACCCACATGACGGTTTCGACGGTGCCCTGGACATCGCCCGCCTGCTCCAAAGCCGGCTCAACCACTGGCGCCTCAACGGACACCCCATCTACCCGCCCAGCAAACAAGCAGCCCGCCGCTCCCAGGAAGCAACGGCTCGGGCCATCGCCGCAGCGAAGGAAGAGAAGAAACGCCGCGAGCCAGATACAGAGGCGGTCAGCGCCTTCAAACGCGGCATTGCCCTGGTCAGAAGCGTCTTCTAAGCAGGTTGTCAGTGAGTGTGTTCAGGCTATCGAGGTCTCAGCTATCGCTTGGGACGACGGACCTGCACTGGCACAGTTTTGTAACCGATCTGCATGGCAGGCGCTCCGATCTGCACAATCTCCCAGCCTCGCTCGGAGAGCTTGGTGAGTTCCTTCGACTGTTGCTTGGACCGGTGGTCCACTTTGACGGCCTTGTACTCGTATTTAGTGGCCTCTGCGCTGCTCACGGAAATCCTTCGCTACGACTTCCCCGATAGGAAGGAACCAAGCTGTTTGGCGTGCTCGCGGCTGATCCAGAACGTGTGTGGCTTCTCGTTTCCGTCCGTAGCAAGACTCAAGGTCACGCCCGGTCCAACACCTTCGTCGAGGCTGAAATTTACAATCACAGGCGGCATGTCAGAGTCCATCAGTAACTCGTGGCTCGTGCTCTGGTACTTCCAAGGTTCCCCGGACTTGAGCTTCTGGAGGTGATCGCCGCACACGGCCGTCTCCATGAACACCTTCTCGTTGGTTGTAAACCTTCCGGCGGTCTCTTGCTCGCATCGAAGAACTGAACAAACAGCCAAGGTGTGTCTCCTAGTTGGTGGAGGTCTGATGGTGATCGCCTAATGCTAGTCGCTTACCCTGCCCCCAGTGTGGACCGCTTTGAGATTCATCCTCCGGTCTCCACCGGCCCACAACGGGGACAACGCAACGGCTCTGGTCTAAGGGTTGGTGAGGGGACTTAAGGGCCTCAGGCTTCGGGATAGCGGGCGAGGTGTGCCTCGGTCCGCCTGCGCTCGGCAGCTGTCCCGAAATACACGAACACAGACCAGAGCAGCGTAGAAATGCCAACACAGGCAGCGAGGATCCAGACCGGCCACCTGTATTCCTCAAAGAAGACCCCAGCAAGCATCAAGCTGACAATCAGCACAACCCTGTACAGCGACGCATTTAGAGCTTCCACGGTTGCCTCTCCCCCATTGTTGAATGGCCTTCACGGTAGCAGCCAGGCCACAACAAGGACCCTGAATTTGGTCAACGTCCCGTGGGCCCAGGCGCCCAAGGGGCAGCGGCGGGGGCGCCGAGTACTTGGTATCACGGTGATACCTCTATGATATTAGTATCAAATCAGTTTCAGCCTTATACTGTTTAGATATCGCCCCGCTACTATAGTTTCAAGCTGATATCGCCGCAGTATCATTGCTGCAGATGAGAGGACGACCATGCCAGTACTCCTTATAGCCAGTCAGAAGGGCGGGACAGGCAAAACCACGACGACCATCAACGTCGCGGCCGAGCTTGCCCGTAGAGGACGTGACGTCCTGATCGTTGACTGCGACAAGAGCGTTCAGTCCGCGTCCACGTGGGCTGCTGACCGCGCCCAGGACGACTCACTCCCCCGCGTCCATGCCATCCAGAAAACCGGCAACGTCCGGGAAGCTCTCAAAGACCTAGGCGCCCGGTACGACTATGTGATCGTGGACGCCCCTGGGCACGACAGCCAGGAAATGCGGACAGCGATGACCGTCGCGGACCTGATGCTCATCCCGGTGAGGCCCTCACAGTTCGACCTCGACACCATTCCCGGCATGGTCGAACTCATCGAGACCGCCAAAGACATGAACCCGAAGCTCAAAGTCGCCGCGCTGCTCACCCAGGTGCCCACCTATTCCTCTGCAACCGAGGAGGACGAGGCCAAGGACTTCCTGCGGGACTACCCGCAGATCCCGCGTATCGACGCGGCTCTGAAGATCAGGAAGGCCTATCGGGACAGCATCCCGGCTGGCAAGGGCGTCATCGAGATTTCGAACGGATCGGCCAAGGCCGAAGTGCAGGTACTAGTGAAGGAGATTGAGGAATGGCTATAAAGAAACGCGAAGCCCCCGCAGTGGCATCCACGGCGGTAGCTGGGGACGAGGACGCCGTAGCCAGGAGGGCCGAAGAATTCGGCAAAGGCGGCTACGCCCCCCAGGTCGACGAGGCTCCCCTGGACCCCAACGCCCCTGTCGGCCCGCAGGGCATCCTCTTCCGGTTCAACGACTACCAGAAGCAGCTGCTCAAGGAATCGGCAGACGCTGACAGACGCAGCCAACAGAAGCTGCTCGAATCCATCATCTGGCCGGAACTGGAACGCCGCCGGGCTACCCGCAACCAGTAGCAAAGCAGTATCACAGCAGTATCTAAAAAGTATCAGCCCAGTATCTATGCGGTATCTCAATGGTTTCAGTGTGGACACCGGTCGAGATGACGGAAGCTGCCGACGCGGGGGAGTGGTCCCCCTGTGACAGGTGATATCAGTGAATCCCCGCTAGCGTGAACCCCCGGACCACACGAGGCACCAGGGGGAGATGTCCATGGCGGGGCGTAAGAAACAAATCGATGGCCAGTTGAGCTTTGAAGCTCTATGGGCGGCACCCGAGGAGGATCGCAATGAACAAGTACGGCAGGCAGGCTCAGGAAGCCTGGAAGACAGCCAGTCCCACACGCTACAGCCAGATCCAGGACCCGGAGGACTTCTTCACCAAGCTGGGGGAGGAAGCCCAAGAACAAGTGGACGGGCTGCTGATCAAGATCGCGGGACCGGACCCGAAGGGGGAGGGTTACCTGGAGAAGGTAGGCCGGCTGAACGCAGCGCGGAACCAGGCCGAGGAGATCGTCCGCTACGACCTGCTCTCGCCACCGGAGACGGAGGACGAGGAGGAAGAGTACGTGAACCCGAGTATCCAGGAGTACCTGGACTCGATGGCGGAAGCGGACAAGCTGCGCCAGCAGCTCTACTAGAAACCGGGACGGGCAGATACCGCCCGTCGTCCCAGGAAGAACTGGCCCCGTCCGGTGCCCGCGGCCGTATTCGGGCGAACCTTGAAGCCCTCGAGGTGCTGCAGACGCTGCAGAACGAGGACCGATCCGCCACGGAGACCGAAAGGGCGTCACTGGCGCGGTGGGGAAGTTGGGGAGCGCAGGGTGTCTTCCAGATATTCGATGAATCCCGGGAGGAATACACCGGGGACCGCGAGCATCTGCGCAGCCTCCTGACCGAGGCCGAGTACGACGCCGCGCGCCGGACCACGATCAACGCCCACTACACCGATGCCGCCTACGTCCAGGCCATGTGGTCCACCGTGCAGGAACTGGGCTTCACCGGGGGCACTGTTCTGGAACCGGGATCCGGGGTTGGAACGTTCATGGGCTTTGCCCCGGACACCGCCGAGATGACCGGTGTGGAGCTGGATCCGACCACGGCGGCCATCTCCCAGGCCATTTACCCGGAGGCCACCGTCCGGGCCGAGTCTTTTGCTGATACCAAGCTGCCGACCGGTCACTTCGACCTTGCCATCGGCAACGTGCCCTTCGCTAACGTCAAGCTTCACGATCCCCGCCACAACGCCGGCGGCCACTCGATCCACAACCATTTCATCCTCAAATCCCTGGAAATGACCCGCCCCGGCGGGCTGGTGGCCGTGCTGACGTCCAGCTTCACGCTGGACGGCACGAACCCGGCAGCCCGCAGGGAAATGAACCAGCTGGCCGACCTCGTGGGCGCCGTGAGGTTGCCCACCGGTTCCCACCGGAAGGCAGCCGGCACGGACGCCATGACGGACCTGTTGATCTTCCGCCGCAGGGAACCTGGCCAGGAACCGGCCTCCACTCTTTGGGAGACCGTCACCGCCCGCCGGATCGACGGGACTATTACCCGCCTGAACTCCTACTTTGACGAGTACCCCAACCGCCTGTTGGGCGAGCTTCACGTCAGCCATGGCATGTACGGGGCCGAGACCCTGCAGCTGACCACCGATGACCTCTCAGCCGTCCCGGCCCGCCTGAACGGTGCCCTGGCTGATGTCGTTAACGAAGCTCGGTCCGCAGGACTGGTCATGACAGAGCGGACCGTCGAGCAGGAACGCCAGCGCGCCGCCTACGTCCCGGCCGCCACCCACGAATGGGACGGCCACATCAGCGCCAAGGACGACGGTTTCACCGTTGTCCAGAACGGCTCCCACTCCGACCTCGCAGTACCCAAAACCCAGGCCGTTGAACTCCGCGCCCTGCTGGGGCTGCGCGACGCCGGACGGACGCTGCTCACCGCAGAAGCCGAAAGCCGCGACGAAACCGCCGAGATTGATTCCCTGCGCGATCAACTCAAGACTGCCTACAGTCAGTACGCGGACACCTACGGGCCGATCAACCGCTTCACGCTCCGGGACACCGGCCGCGTGGATGAAGAGACGCAGGCGCCCGTCCAGGCCCGCATCACACCACGGGCAGTTTCCATCGTCTCCCGTGACCCGTTCGGGCCTCTGGTCATGGCCTTGGAAAACTTCGATGAAGCCACACTGACAGCCTCCCCGGCTGCCCTGCTCTCCACCCGTCAGGTCCAGCCCCGCCGCCCGGTCCTTGGTGTGGACACCGCCGAAGAAGCCCTCACCGTCACCCTCGATACCGTGGGAGAGGTTGACCTGGACTACGCCGCATCCCTACTGGGCATCAGCCGGGACGAAACACGGGCCGCCATGAGGGAGAGCATCTACGAGGTCCCCGGCACCGAGGAGACTTACCAGACCCGGGCCGAGTATCTGTCCGGAAACGTGCGGGAAAAGCTGGAAGTCGCCCAAGCGTCCGCGCTCTCGGACGACAGGTACTCCGCCAACGTCCAGGCCCTCACCGAAGCCATACCGGAACCGCTGCGCATGGACGAAGTGGAAGCCCGTCTCGGCGCGGTCTGGATCGACGCCGGCACCCACCAGGAGTTCGTCCGGGAAATCCTGAACGACCCCTACGCCACCGTCTCCAACGCAGCCGGGTCCATGTGGGACGTCAAAGCCAACCGCCATACCCTTGCGGCCACCAGCAACTGGGGCACCCAGCGGATGCCCGCGTCTGACGTCCTCAAGCAGGTCCTGGAACAGCGGCCCGTCCGCGTCACTGATGAAGGCGAGGACAAGCGCCGCATCCTGAATCCCACCGAAACCGCAGCAGCCCAGGAGAAAGCCCAGCTGCTGCAGGAGCGTTTCAGCGAGTGGGTCTGGGAAGAACCGGAACGGGCCACCCGGCTCATCGACGAATACAACCGCCGCTTCAACTCCATCGTGCTGCGCGACTACAGCACCGAGGGGGAGCGGCTGACCCTCCCCGGCATGGCCAAGGACTTCTCACCACGCCCGCACCAGCGCGCGGCCGTGGCCCGGATGCTCTCCGAGCCTGCCGTGGGCCTGTTCCACCAGGTCGGTGCAGGCAAGACCGCCGAGATGGTCATGGGCGTCATGGAGCTGCGGCGCCTGGGCATGGTCAACAAGCCAGCCGTCGTGATCCCGAACCACATGCTGGAACAGTTCGCCCGCGAATGGCTCCAGATTTACCCCCAGGCCCGCATTCTTGCCGCATCATCGGGCGACCTCGCCGGGGACAACCGCCGCCAGTTCGTCGCCCGCGCGGCCGCCAACGAGTGGGACGCCGTGGTCATGACCCGCACCGCTTTCCAGCGCGTCAGCCTCAGCCCCGAAGCCGAAGCTGCCTACGTCAATGCTGAAGTCATCCAGATGCGGGCCGAGCTGGAAGCCGCGAAAGAGAACGGCCAGGACAATGGCCGCGCCAACGCCAGTATCGTCAAACGCCTGGAAAAGGCCGTCCTGTCCCAGGAAGAAACCCTCAAAGCCAAACTCGACACCCCCGCAGACCCCGGGATCAGCTTTGAAGAGACCGGCATTGACTACCTCGTCGTGGACGAGCTGCACGACTACAAGAACCTCCGGACCCCGAGCAACATCCCCGGCGCCGGAATCCAAGGCTCCAACCGTGCATCCGACCTCCACATGAAGACAGAGTTCCTGCGCCAACGCGAAGGACGCCGCGTGATCACCGGAGCCACGGCAACACCCATCGCCAACTCGGTCACAGAAATGTACGTCATGCAGCGCTACCTGCGCCCGGACCTGCTCCGGGCCACCGGGATCCAGGACTTCAACACCTGGGCCGCCACGTTTGGCCAAGTGGTCGAAGAAATGGAACTCTCCGTAGCCGGCGGTGACCGGTTCAAGCTCAAGAGCCGGTTCGCTAAATTCCAGAACGTCCCCGAGCTGCTGAAAATGTTCCACACTTTTGCGGACGTCAAAACCGCCGAAGACCTGAAACTGCCTGTCCCGGCCCTTGCCCCGCGCGCCGGCGACGGGTTGCGCCAGCCGAACATGCTGGCCGTGGAGCCCAGCCCCGAGCTGCGCGAATACATCCAGGACATCGGGAACCGCGTGGACCGTATCCAGCAACGGCTGGTGGACTCCGAGGAAGACAACATGCTCAAAGTCTCCTCAGACGGCCGCAAGGCCGCCCTGGACATGAGACTCGTTGACCCCACGCTCTCCCAGCAGGGTCCCACGAAGATCAGTGCGACCGCTGACCTGCTGGCCAGCGTGTACGAAGAACACAAGGACCGCATCTACACCGACCCGAAAACCGGCGAGCCGGACCCGGTTCCCGGTGCCCTGCAGCTGGTCTTCTGTGACTTCGGCACACCATCTGAGCGGTGGAACGTGTACGGCGAACTCAAAGACCAGCTCCGCCGCCGAGGCGTACCTGAACACATGGTCCGGTTCATCCACGAAGCCAAGAACGACACCGAGAAGGGACGGCTCTTTGCCGCCGCCCGTTCCGGCCAGATCGCCGTGCTGGTGGGATCGACCTCGAAAATGGGTGTTGGGACGAACATTCAAAAACGTGCCGTGCACCTGGTGGACATGGACGCCCCGTGGCGGCCCTCCGACGTCGAGCAACGCCACGGCCGCATCATGCGCCAGGGAAATCTGAACCCCGAGGTCCGCATCTCCCAAGTGGTGACGAAGGAATCCTTCGACTCCTTCATGTGGCAGGGACTTGAACGCAAGTCCCGGTTTATCAACCAGATCATGCGCGGCCGCCTGGACGTCCGGGAAATCGAGGACATCGGGGACAACACCCTGAACTTCGCCCAGGCAAAAGCCATCACCAGCGGTAACCCGCTGGTGCTGGAAAAAGCCGTCGCAGACCAGGAACTTGCCCGGCTGAGCCGTCTGGACCGGGCCTACAACCGCAACATGGTTGCCGTTGCCCACACCAAGCGCGGTGAGCAGTCTGCGGCCGAGGCAGCATCCCATGACTTGCCACTGATCCAGGCGGCCGCCGGCCGGACGGTAGACACCACTGCGGATGCCTTCAACGTCCGCATCGACGGCAAAACCCTAGACAACCGCGGTGACGCCGCAGAAGTGCTCCGCGCATGGGCCGGACGGCACGGCCACCGGCTCATGAATCTCTACGGCTACGACGAGCTCGGAACCATCGCAAACCTTGGTGGCCACGAACTCCGCGCCAAACTCGTGCCAGCACGCGACCTTGACCACGCCACGGTCGAAGTGCGCATCGAAGGAGTGCCCAGGGCAACCACCCAGATCGCCCGCAGGAGCCTGCTGTCAGCCGATATCGGCACCATCAGACAGCTTGAGAACAGGGTTTCCTCCCTGCCCCGACTGATAGCCGACGTCGACGGACGCCGACAGGAAGCTCTCTCCCGGGTCGAACAGGCAGAAAAGGCACTGGCGGAACCCTTCAAGTACGTCGACGCACTCAAAGCCGCCCGGGGGGAGTCCGCACGCATCGACCAGCTCATGGCCGACGCGGCAAAGCCAGAAGAACCGGAAAAGCCCGAACTCCCAGCCGAAATAGACCCCCGAATGGAAAAGATGCAACGGCTAATGAATGCATCCTTCCCGCAACGACCAGGCACGTCCCCCTCTGCCACTACGACGGCCCAGCAGCGGCCGCCAGAGCAGCGGCAGCAGCGGCACACCGAATACGGGCGCTAGCCCGATCCCGGCAACACGGAAGCTCTGTACAGCAACGAGCTGTGCAGGGCTTCCTTATGTGTCTCTAGCGAGGAAACCAACATGATCCACCATCCTGATGGTGCTAGATCGAGCCTTCCCACCCACGTGCTGAGATATCGACGCATGTCTATTGGTATGGACCTAAATGAACAGAACCAGCGTCAGCCTGAGAACCGCAGCGCCAACTGGATGGAGGTGCTTCTGTTTGGCGGGGCAATCCACCTGATTGAAATTGGTATGGATCGACTCGGAGTATTGGCCGGCCTCATGCCCCCGGGCTAAGAGTCACTGCGTACGGATAACGATGAGCCGGTGTTCATCAGGAATTAGCTGCAAGAGCGCCGCGTGCGCTGCGGGGTAGTCCTCACCAATTGCCGATATGCGCTCTCGGCTGCCGTCGGGGGCCTCAATAGTGCCTGTTAGTTCCACTGATCCAGCCTAGCGGCGGTAGGCCCCTACAGGGCCGCCAGGCGGGCCTACGTTGGCGGCGGGCGATACCCGGCAAAATATTTCAAGTCGCATGGGTGATCTTCCCCCACGGCGGGAGTTGGCGGCTTAAGCGACGACTGGCCTTTTGGCATTGTTAACAGGTGTTTGCATCGGTAATCCTATTTGGAATTTGTTAACGGTCGTTATATAGCACCCGCCAAGACCGCATCTCACCCATAGAAGCGCAACCGTTCGCCGCGACTTCTAGTGCTTAGATCAAGGAATGACAAAGCAACCCAGACAGCTTCAAGACAAGGCAACGCGAACCCTATTGCAGGACAAATCGATACAAACCCTGCTGGACGACTCCAAACGGAAGAAGAACGTTCCAATCCGGACCGACTTCGTTCAACTCCTGGAAGGGAAAACACCAGGTGCGCTCGGAGCCCTCATCAACTCAAGTAACGGTCGTTCATTGGACTTGTATCTGCTCCACCGGCTAGCCGCATCAGCCACCCCGTGGGACACCAAACGTGATGCCGCTGTTTGGTCACGTGCCATGGGGCTCGGGGACGGCCCCTACGGGAAGGACGCTGTGTCCCGGTGCTGGGCCAAACTAGCCGAACGGAAGCTCATTCTCCGCGAACGAGAGTCCAAACAAGCCAAAATCACGACCCTCCATGAGAACGGTAAGGAAGAACCCTACACGGCGCCGGCGGGAAAATATTTCACACTGCCCTTGGAGTACTGGACGGATAACTGGTACCGAGAACTTACCGTGCCGGGCAAAGCCGTCCTTCTCGTGGCGCGGTCCTTACGTCCTGGCTTCTATTTGCCCGGTCGTCTCGTCAAGAAGTGGTACGGATTTTCTCCAGATGTCCTTACCGACGGCATCAAAGACCTGCAGAACCACGAACTGATCACGTTCGAAAACAGGACCAGGGAAGACTACGGAACAGAGCAGATCACGTTCACAGAGCGTCACTACAGCCTAAAAGGGCCGTTCGATAAGCCCTCGAAGGGACAGATTGACCTGAACGAGTTGTTCTCTGGCATTTTCACGAGAGAGAGGGGGTGATATTAGTGAGTGAAGTTCAGTCCGAAACCTGGAAAGCCGAGACCGTCCACCTGTGGGTAAACACAGCAAGCGTGGTGGTCTCGGCCCTGATCCCGGTTATCTGGGACCTCGTCCGCGGTATCGCAAACTAATCACCTAATCAGGACGTGGGGGATCGTTTCAGTTGACGCTAAGCGCGCCCTCACGTCCGCAATATCGATTCTACGCAGTCATGCCCGCGCTTGTTCAGAAATCCGGCGCCACAACACCAAGGCCACCAGACTATTCAGGAAAGCGATGAAGATATCGCCGGCAGCCGGTCGGCCGATGACGAGATCGAGGGCAACCAGCACCAGAGATCCCGTTGTCGCAACGGTGAACACAACGGCAAGGATCCATAGGGCTCGCCATGACAGCCGCCCACTACCGTGCCGCACTCGGTCATGGCGGCCAGGAAGCGGGGCCGGATCATTCATGCCCCCAACCCTACTCAGGAGAAAGTGCCGGGCCCGGAACGGGTTGGCATGAATGATCCCCGAAACCTCCGCTAGTTTTCCGTGATGGATTCCAACAGCCACTGCTCCGCCAACGGGTCCCGCCGCAGCTCGAAGGTCCGCAGCGCCTCTGACGACGTGCCTAGGCGGACCTGTACCCGCCAATGCTCAATGTCCACGACGTTCCCGACGCCTACCGGGACAGTCCGCTGGGTCAGCCACCAGGAATCCCTCGTAAACCAGTGCAGCGGCTCTGCCGCCACAGCCCATACCCGCCCGTCGTAACGGACCGCCAGGGGAATGCCTGCCGCCGTAAACCGGACGTCCACGGGAGCGTCGAGGATCGTTTCACTTACTGCTGCTGTCACGGTTGGTCCGCTCTCCCAAATTCCTGTTCATCAACTCTTCCCGGCGGGTGACCGCCGAACTCCACACCCACGTCCGGTACGTCACCGGGCCGTCCTTCCAGGTCACTTCGGCGGCCTTGGCTGTCCAGGCGAACACTTCTCCGTCCACCAACTCCGCGCAGTTCGGAAATCTGATCCACGCCTTCACTGGTATTCCCGGATACCCGTTCTTGGACGGGAAATGCTCGAAATCAAGCTCCTCCACCGTCAGCCCAATCGGGCCGGCACGGCGAGCGTACTGCGCCTGCAGCTGGGTCGCTTGCTCCCGGTTCACTAACACACCTTATCGAATATGTGTTCGAATGACACACCGAAAAAATAGGCCGGACGGCCTCCTTTTAGTGTGCAGTGGGGGTCTGACAATCTTCCAGGATCGGCAGAGTTCCCCATGGTCCAAGCCTGTCGCCGCCGACGCACCACCGGGTGGGGTCAGGTTCTTTTCAGCAGGGACGACGCAATGGTCGGGCGGGGAGCAGCGGCCCGCACGCATCGGAACCTTGGGGCGCGGTGGAGATATGAGGGAGGGCGAAGAATCCGCGTAATTACGGGGATTTACCTTGAGTGCGTACTATCAAAACGATATCATTATAGTATCAACAAGATATAAAGCGGGTGGGTCCTGCGGACACAGAACCCACCCTCGCCAAGCGACTCTCATCCCTACGCAATAAGGAGATTGGACCATGACAGCAACAGATGTGCTGACCGGCCAGCTTGACCTTCTCACCCTACTTGAACTGCAAACCCTGCCCACGGCCCCGCTGCACTTCACCGTTGGCCACTACCACCCGGACGAGCTGGACGCCGCCTATGAGTACCGGGCCAAAAGCGAGGGGCGGATGGGGGTATCCAACTGGAGCCGCCAGTGGAATGAAAACCAGACGGGCAGGAACGTCACTGCCGGATCCGCCCACCGCACCTTCACCTACGGAGCGGACCTGCGCTGCAACGAGCACTGGCGCAACCCGGACTGCCAGTGCATGGGAGACCTCCTGTACCGCGTCCACTGCCACGACTGCGACTGGTGGGGAGGAATCCACGAGAACGAGAACCAAGCCGTGGAGGACATGCTCAACCACTGCTGGCCAGGATGGCAGTACCTGCCACTGGTCACGTCAGCCATGAAGCCCAACGGGGGATACAAATTCAACGTTCCTGAGGACTACCCCAAGGAATGGCAGTATCCCGGAGCGCCGGTCAGGACGGCACGGACGGCTATGAGTGGCCGCTACGTCCCCGGACGCAGCCCATGGGGCGGGTACGACGTAGGAGTCATGGAAGCCGGCGAATAGCCAAAGGAAGGGCGGGACCGGAATCCCGCCCTTCCTAGTATTCACGGGAAAAACAGCCGCTGCCACTATTCATAGTGATATCAAAGTGATATCATAATAGTATCAAGAAGGCAGACGAGCGAAACCAGAACCGACGAAAAGATGGAGCTGATCCCTATGACGGTCACCGTGTACACCAAGCCAGGATGCGTGCAGTGCGACGCAACCGAGCGGGGCACTGGGAAAGAAAGCCATTGCCCACCAGACGGTAGATATCTCGACCGACGCCGAAGCGCTGGACCGCATCAAGACACTGGGCTACCTGCAAGCTCCCGTGGTCGTCACCGACCAAGACCACTGGTCCGGATTCCGACCAGACAAGATCGAGGAACTGGCTCAGCTGACCGCTTAGCCGCTCCCCACCAACGTGCAGACGCTGCGGACACAGCACCTGCCGGACCCCCCTTCCTACGCAAGGAGAACACCATGAAGAAGCACACCCTGACAGCCGGCCCCCGCGTCGAAACCAACTCCGCAGACATGCTGCACGTGACCATCACCGTCCGGGAATCCTCCGAACGACGCGCCAACGTCACCATCAGTCGCGAAGGCTTGGAATCCTGGGTACGGGCACACCACGAAACCCCCGTCATCACCACAGCCCGGCTCCACCAGTACATCGACGTGATGCACGGTTCGGGGATGCTCCCCACAATCACCGCCAAGACATCCGGGCGAGAACACGAAGTGACCGATATTGAACCGCTGGTATTTGATCGGCGCGCCATCGACTCAGGAATCTACGGGGACCAGCACGCCGAAACGCTGCTGAAAGCCAATCCTTTCCTTGTCTGCTCGGACCAGCTGCCCGAAGTGCACGACATTGACGGCCATCATGTCGCAGCCCTCTACCGATCCCCGGAGAACGACGAGCCGGCAACCAGGTTGATCCTCGACGACAAGGGCTCCATGAGCAGACTGGAAATCTGGGAACACCGGGGGAGCGCCCCGGACGTCCGCGCCGGTTCGGACTGGACCGACATCGAAGGTTCCGCCCTTTGGGAAGACCTTCTCGCCGCTGGAATCCCCACCACCGACTAAAGACCACCCGGCACCCGGAGGAACACGCCCCGGGTGCCGGGCCACCAAGCTTTGGAGGACACCATGACCATCTGGTTCGCCATCTACGACTCACACCAGGGCAAGACAAAGATCAAGGCAACCACCACGGAAGACGAGCTTCACCGCTGGCTGGAACAGAACACCCACTCATTCCGCGAAGTCCGCCAAATCGCCACGGCAGAGGTATAGGCCATGGCACGAAACAGCAGCTTTCCAAGCAAGATCACCGGCTACCTCGAACCACCACAGGGACGGCGGGACCCCACCGAACCACATCGAAGCAACTTCTCCGGCTGGTCCGCACACGGACGCGGTACCGTCGCAGAGATCATCGACTTCTATTCCCAGCCCGAATACGCCGAAGAGGGCAAACCGATCAGCGGCGACCTCACCCAGCGGTTCCTGGCGTGCGAGAAAGGCACTGGCTGGCCAAAGTATGGCGACATCCCCGATATCAAACCACTGAACGCACTGTTCTAAACCGAGAGAAAAGGGCAACACCAATGTCAGGCGAAACCACTATTACCGTGATTGGCAACCTCACTTCCGACCCAGAGCTGCGCTTCACCCCCTCGGGATCCGCGGTGGCAAACTTCACCATCGCCTCCACGCCCCGGACCTTTGACCGGCAAAGCAACGAATGGAAAGACAGCGAGACCCTGTTTCTCCGGGCGTCCGTCTGGCGCGAAGCGGCAGAGAACGTGGCCGAGTCCCTGACTAAGGGCATGCGGGTCATCGTCTCCGGACGATTGAAGTCCCGCTCCTACGAGACCAAGGAAGGCGAAAAGCGCACCGTGATCGAACTGGAAGTGGACGAAATCGGCCCTTCCCTCCGGTATGCAAATGCGAAAATCAACCGCACCCAGCGCAGCACCGCCCAGGGGGGACAAGGAGCTGGTGGGTTCGGCAACCAGGGCAACACTGGGCCGACAGGCCAAGCGGCGCCGCAGGAAGACCCCTGGGCCACACCACAGACCAGCGGCGCCGGCGGCCCGGACTCCGAGCCGCCATTCTAAAGCATTGAAAAGTAGTAGTAGGAGTAGTATCGTTACTACTCCTACTACTTTTTTGGGAGAAACCGCCATGACGACGAGTGTGAAAGACCGCGTCTTTGCCGCCGCCGAGCAGATCAGCGCTGAGCGCCGCCCGACCGTCTCCACGGTCCGGGCTACCGCCGGCGTCAGCAACGCGGACGCTACCCGCTACCTGAAGGAATGGTCAGAGGAGAAGCTCGCCGCCGGGGGACAGGTGGCAGCGACGCCGCCGGCCCTGCTCGAACAGGCCACGCGGCTCGCCGCGGCCTGCTGGGCTGACGCCTCTACGCTGGCTTCCGAGCGGCACGCCGCCGTCGAGACGGCCTGGGCGCAGGAACGCAAGGACAAAGACCTGGAAATCGCCGAGCTGGTGGCGGACCTGGACAAGGCAGCCGCGGAGAAGGAATCCGCGGCCGCCGAACATCAGGCCCGCATCACCGCTCTGCAGTCCACGGCGGAGGCTTTGGAGCAACGGCTGGCCGCCCTGGGCACTGAGCTGGAAGACACCCGTGCAGCAGAACGCGCTGCTGCCGGCGCGGCAGCGGAGGCGGAGAAGAAGCTCGCCAGTGCCGAGGCACGTAGCAGCACACTGGAGAAGGTGCACAACGCCTTGTTGCAACGGGTCGCCCCGGAGGCGAAGCCCTCTGATGTCTAAGAAGAACAAATGCTACATCCAAGCCAAGGGCCCGACTTAGTTTCAGGGATGGCTCGATCCGGCAGCCTTTGCACGGAATCGGTCGTTTGCGTGCACGGGTCAAGCCGGACGACGCAAGCTTCCCGACTCCGCGCTAATTCGCGGAACCCGGACAGCGCCCTTTGCACGCAACCGTGCACGAAACCGGAAAATGAACAACGCGGCCCTGTATTGAGTTTCGTGCACGCTTGCTAACCTGAGCCCAGCGGCAACAATGTCATTTTCAGAAGACAACTGCACGAAATGTCAGAAGTCGACTGCACTGGCTACGACGGACGTCCACAGGTCCAACTCGGTGGACGCCGTTCCAGGTCCATTGAAGTGGGATGCAAGTACGCCCACTTGCAGTTCACGATGCTTCGTGCGCATGGCGGTCGGTGATTGTTAGCGCAGGAAGCCGCGGCGGATGGCTTGCGCGACGGCGGAGGCACGGTCGGAGACATCGAGTTTGTCGTAGATGTGCTGGAGGTGGGTCTTGACGGTCGCCAGGGAGATGTGGAGTTCGCTGGCGATTTTTTGGCCCGAGTGCCCGTCAGCTGCGAGTCGGAGAATCTCGACTTCCCGGGAGGAAAGAACCGGCTTCTCCGGGGTGTCCTTGCGGGTGCGGAGTTCCCGGGCGAGAAGGTCCTGGGCGAAGGCGGCGATGACGGTTCCGCCCGCGCCGACCTGAAGGACGGCGTCGGTGATCTCGTCAAAGGATGCGGCTTTCTCGAGGAATCCTCGTGCGCCGTGGGCGAAGGCCCGGTAGACGGTCGTGCTGTCCATGTAGGCGGTCAGCACGAGTATGTGGGTCGGCGAGCCTTCGGCGAACAGCAGTTCCAGGACCTGCATGCCGTCGAGTTCGGGCAGTTTCAGGTCCATGACTGCCACGTCGGGATTCAACTTCCGGATGGCCGCCAGTGCGCTTCTGCCGTCTCCTGCGGATCCCACGACATTGATCTGCGGTACTGCCTCCCAGTTTCGGGCCAGCCCTTCCCGGTACACGGGGTGGTCGTCGGCGATGAAGACGGTGAGGATCTTCATGGCAGCGCCAAAGCGCTGCGGATGGTTCGTGCGAAGTGGTGGATTTCAAAGGGCTTGGTGAGGTAGTCCAGGATTCCGATGCCGCGCAGCTCTGCGATGCGGGCAGGCGTTGCATCGGCCGAGAGGACAATGACGGGGATTCGTCGTGTGCGTTCGTCCTGCTGCAGCTGCTTCACGACCTCAATGCCTGACATGTCAGCCAGGTTCACATCCAACAGGATGAGCTGGGGGGAAATCTCGCGGGCGAGGGCGATTCCGGATCTGCCGCTGGTCGCGGAGACGAGGTTGAGGTCGCCCATCCCGGCAATGATGTTCTCGACCAAGCGGATATTGGCGTAGGTGTCCTCGATATGCAGGATGGTCGCCTCTGCCCCGCCGGGGATGACGACCGTTCCGATCCCGGATTCCGGTACTGGGACTTCTTCCTCCGGTTCGGGCCCGAGCGGCATCTCAACGAAGAAGGTCGATCCTTCTCCCGGGGCCGTGTGTTCGATGCCCAGGACACCGCCCATTTCCTCGACCAGCTTCCTGGAAAGCGCCAGCCCCAGACCCGACCCTTCGACCTCAGCGGCCTGGGCCAGCCGGACGAAGGGCGTGAACAGCCGTTGAACGTCGTCTTCGGACATGCCGGGGCCTGTGTCCGTGATGAGGAAGCGAAGGGATCCCTCTGCGAGTTCGCACCAGACGCGGACCGCACCCTGCGCCCTGTTGAACTTAACGGCGTTTCCGAGCAGGTTCAGGAAAACCTGCCGGAGCCGTTGGGTGTCGGCCAGAATGTAGCGGTGCAGGGCACCGTGCAGGTCGCTCGCGATTTCAATATCCTGGGCCGCCGCGAGCGGGCGCATGAGCTCGAGGGCCTGGTGGATGGATTCGATGGCTCGCACGGGGGTCGTGGCAATGCCGGGGGCTCCTGCTTCAATCCAGGTGATGTCAAGCACGTCGTTGACGAGGGAGAGCAGATGGTTGCCGGCATCAAGGATGTGGCCGGCGCTTTCGGCTGCCCTGGGGCTGAGCGGGAGGTCCTGAAGCAGCTGGGCGAAGCCGAGGATGGCATTCAGCGGTGTGCGCAATTCGTGGCTCATCCTGGACAGGAACTCACTCTTCGATCGGTTGGCGCGTTCTGCCTCGTGCATGGCGTCGCGGGCCGCTCTCTCGGCGCGTTTGCGGTCGGTGATGTCGGTGGAGATCGCACCGAGCGCGTAGGGGCGGCCCGCATCGTCGATTAGGGGGAACTTGATGGAGAGCCAGCGGCTGTCCTCGTCAGGGTCGGTCCGGTCGCCTATTATCGCGAGCGGTTCTTCGACTTCAATGGAATCGCAGGTTCTGATCACCATGTTGTCGTTATCGCGGTAGACATCGGCGATCGGTCCGGCGAAGAGATCGTGATCGGTGAGGCCGATGATTGATTCCGCGCTCGTGCCAAAGCGCCTGGCGAAATAGTCGTTGACGATGACGTACCGCCCGCTGAGGTCCTTGGTGTACATCAGGGCCGTCGAGTTGTCCAGAAGGTCCTTGAGCTGCCGGATCGTCGAATGCAGATCATGCTCTGTGGACTCCTGCTCTGTGAGCGCCCTGAGCTGGACAACCACGTATTCAGCCGGGTCATCTGGCACGCTGAAGGGCCTGCCCCTCAACCGGAAGGCTCCCTGATGTTCACCTAGCTGGACGGAAACGGTGTGAGGCTCGGACGTCGTGGAGAGAGAGGCGGCCACCAGTTTGCTAAGGGCTGCCCCTGGCCTGATCGCGGCGCCTTGGTCCGTTTTAGAACTTTCCTGGAGCAGTACATCAAACTCGCTGTTCCCGTCGAGAAACACCAGCCTGTCGGCGCGCTCCTTGCGGAAGATGGCAGTTGCGAGCGGCACCGCATCGAAGGCGGCCCTTTTCAGCCGATCAGAGGCTTCTTTTGAGCTCACGGCCACATTCTTTCACAGCTAACGGGCATGCCACGGGTGCCTGACCCTGTGGTGTTCAGTTCAGACACCCGTGACACCTATGCTTCCTGGTTAGGCCGACGCGTGGCGTGCGCGCAGGCGGGACGTTTCAGCGGCATCGATCTGCAGTTCAGCTGTCGCCTGCTCATTGGTGAAGGCCACGCCGTACACTTCCCGGGCCCGCTCGAAGGAGACGAATCCGGACAAAACGTCCTGCCTGACGCGTTCAGTTTCGCGCTCGAAAGCCGGACCGTAGCCGCCACCGCCGGTGGAGTGCTGTCCGATTTCCTCGCCGGGCTGGAGTGTAATGGTACCCAGAGGCCGGATCTCGGTTTCCTTGCCATCGCGGTCCAGTTTGAACGGGATGTTCCGAGCAGCTGGGAGGCCACCTTGTGTACCGCGCGGAGGGAACGAGACACAGTCAGTTACGTAGGCGACCTCCATGGGGTCCCATTTCGGGCCGAAATGCACCGTGGCACCGGGGGCCCCGCGCCTGCGCCCGGCGCCTTCGGAGTCTTGGCGGATACGCAGTTCACCCACACGGAAGGGATACTTCAGTTCCGACAGCTCCACGCTGTCGCGGAACATGAGTCCGGCAGCGACTGCGAGGCCATAGGTGACCCAACCATCAAAGTCGGGGTTTGCCGGTCCGCCCTGGGATCCCAGAAAGACCTGGTTGACGAAAGCCGCGTCGTTCTGTCGACGGTCGGTGCCGGAGACCACGGAGAAACCCGGGCCAAGGCCGGTTGCTCCCTCTGCTGCCCCAAATCCGTCCCACGCGTCGGCGATTGCTTTCTGCGTGGTGACGGTAAGGCGGTCACCGATGTTGGTGGTCGCCACCGACGTCGAGTGCGGGAACTGGGGGCGACCGACGATGCAGTTGTCGCGCAGCAGCAGCTCAATGCGGCGGAAGGACCCGGAGTTGGCAGGAATCCCGGATTCCAGCGAGTTGAACACGCCTGTCATCACGTTGCTTACGGTGCAGGCCTCAGACTCGTTGATGCCTGCCGGGACACAGTCGATATTGTCCGTCAGGTCCAGCTTGACGCGCCCTCCGGCAGGGTCGACCGTGATCTTTACACGGATCTCGACGCCGTCCGGAAGAATGCCTTCGATCGGATCGTGCTTCCCTATGCCAAGGGTCGTCCCTGCGGGCAGCTTGGCAATGGCCTGCGCCATCTTCTCTTCCGAGTAGTCCATCCAGTCTTTGATGAACTGCTTGACGATGTCCTTCCCGTAACGTTCGCACAGTTCCTTGAGCCTGGCTTCGGCGACTCTCGCCGCCCCGACCATGGCGAGGTAGTCGCCGTACCACTGGTCGGGGATACGGATGCGCGAACGGCACATCCGGATAATGTCGGCAACATCCTGGCGGTCCTTCTGGACCCTGACACACGGGAAGACGATCGCCCCTTCCTGGTAGACGTCCTTGGCGAACGGCATGTAGGTTGAAGGCTCCGAGTTGCCGGCGTCGGCCTGATGGGCCTTGGCGAGGGTCGTGAACATGTGCTCGCCCTCGAAGAACACGGGCACAAGGATCGTGTGGTCGGCCGCGTGAGAGTTTCCGCGATACGGGTCGTTGTGCAGGAACGCGTCACCGTCCGCCAGATCAGCGTGCAGCTCGGTCATGGCGCCCGTCATCAGGTGCGCACCGAAGATGTGGCACGGGAGGCCTTCTGCGGATGAGAGCAGTTCGTTCTCGCCGGTTGTGATGGCGCAAGAGAAGTCCCGCGCCATGTTCAGCACCCCGCTGCGGCCTGTGCGAAGCAGAGTGTTCTCCATTTCCCGCACGATGCTGTCGAACCGGTTGGAGATGACGGCCATCAGAATGGGGTCGGTTTTCATGCGTGTGCCTCCTCGGCGGCGACAAGCTCTGCGGCCTGGTCGTTGGTTCCTGCATCGATGATGAAATCGCCGCTCGTCGCGACGAATACGGTGGCACCCGGGTCTACGACGAGCGTCGTGGTGGCCAGGAAGATGATGGCGGGACCGAACACCGTTGTGCCCGCTTCAAGTGATTCGCCTTGGTACACGGGCGTCTCCGGCACATCGGCGGCGGCGAAAAGCACGGTTCGGTGCCGAACCGGTTCGGCAGGGCGGCCGTCGCCCTTCTTGACCGGTACGGATGGTTTGTCCAGCACTGCGGTGACCCGCATCTTCCAGACAAGGCATTCGATCTGCTCGGCGGGGTCGTTTACGGCGAAGACGCGCAGGTGCTGCCGGTGGAACTCCTGATTCAAAGCCTGGACGTCGTTATGGCTCTCGATCCGGAGTCCGGGAAGGGGTGTTTCAAGTTCCCACACCTGGCCCGGGTAACGGGCATCGACGCTAAGCGATTTACGCACTGTAACCGGTTCGAGGGAAGCGATGTCTTCGATGAATGCATCGGCCTGCGCTTCAACGGCCGCGAGTGCACGGTTCACGGATTCGATGTCAAAGTCCCGCGACGAAGCGAAGGAACTCACGGTGAAGTCCGAGATGATGTCCGCGTTCAGCGCACCTGCTGCCGAGAGCGCGCCGGCGGTCATGGGCAGGACGACCTGCTGGACGCCGAGTTCGCGGGCGATCTGGATGATGTTGACTCCGCTCGCGCCGCCGCCTGCGACGATGGACAGTTCCCGGGGGTCGATGCCCTGCGAGACCGTCATTTCCCGGACCGCGGAGACGATGTTCTGGCTTGCGAGGATCAGCGCGCCCCGTGCAGCCTGCTCGATGGAGACGCCGAGCCGCTCGGCCACGGGTCGCAGTGCCTCGCGGGCCGCCGGAACGTCAAGCCGCAGCTTGCCTCCAATGAAACCGTGCGGGTCAAAGTACCCCAGCACCAAAGCTGCGTCCGTGATGGTCGGGAGCGTACCTCCGCGGCCGTAGCACGCCGGCCCTGGGTCAGCGCCGGCGCTCTCGGGACCGACGCGGACGAGTCCGCCGCCGTCGACGCTGATGATCGAACCGCCGCCGGCGCCGATGGAGCGGACGTCGACGGACTTCGTTCCAGTGATGTGACCGGTCCATTTCTGGCCTAGCCAGGTGTCCGCGCTGTAGTGGATGTTGCCGTTGCTGATCAGACCGGCGTCGAAGGTGGTTCCGCCGGTGTCGCAGACCAACAGGTTCGGTTCCGCGTCCTTGAGCGTATTGATGCCGGCCTGAAGGGCGGTAAGCGGAGCCATCGAGGGTCCGGAACCGACGCTGTAGATCGGCCGCTCGATCATCTTGTCGACAGGCCACGAACCGCCAAAGCTTGTGGATATCAGGAGTTTCCCGGCAAAGCCGTGGGCACGGAGGTCATCGGAGAGTTCCCCGAGGAAGCTCTGCATCAGGGGCTTCAACGAGGCGTCGATCACAGTGGAAGACGAGCGACGGTACTCGCGCAGTACCGGGTTCAGCTGGTGGCTCAGGGTGTAGGGGATACCCGGCAGGTGTTCGTCCAGAAGTTCCCCGACACGCAGCTCGTTCTCACCGTTGACGGTGGACCACAGCAGGCTCACCCCGACCGCGTCGACACTGTGGATCCGACACTGGTCGATGGCACGCAAAACGCTTGCCTCGTCCAGGGGGCTGAACACTTCGCCGCTGCTGTCGATACGCTCATCGATCTCGAAAGTCAGATAGCGGGGAACGTAGGGGGCGCTGAATTCGCGCTGGGAGAACGCTCCACCGAGCTTCCCGCCCTCGCGCAACAACAGGGTGTCCGGGAATCCTGCCGTTGTCAGAAAAGCAGTACGCGCAGTCTTGTGTTCGACGATGGCATTCGTGGACCGGGTCGTCCCATAGGCAAAGTGCGACGCGTCCGCGAGAAGGGCTGAGGTGCTGACACCAAGCTCGGTCGCCACCTGCTCGATGGCCTGGGCAATTCCATCGAAGGCACGCAGGTACGTCGTCAGCGCCTTTCCGATGTGGATGGTTCCGTCATGGTCGGTGATAACAACGTCCGTGAACGTACCACCGGTGTCAACTGAAATTCTGTAGGCCACAATGTCCTCTGTTCTTTGTTCTTGCGGCTCCCGCTCCCGCGGTCGCTTCGTTGATCCCTGGGGAATGTGTAGACGACGCCTGGCGTGGAAGGGCCAGACCGGCTGTTCCCGGCGAACGTCGTCCAAACGGGTGCATGTTCAATTGTTTCCCCGCGTGAGGAGGGACACATCAGCCGTTCGGAAACCCAAAAGAATGATCTCTTCGTGGCCGAAAGGATGATCTTTTCGGCCGACTCCGCTCAATGCGACCGGACCGTGTTTCACTGATTCCGAGGGACGGTCCTCCATCAGCGGCGGGCCAGGTTAGCCCAAACATGGCGCGATCAAATCCCTCGAAACCCCAGGAGTTCCGTCCCTGTTCGTGATCTCCAGTGGTACCTACTCGGCCAATCCAGACTCCCGGCGGCCAAAATCCGCTGCCGTCGCGCTGGAGGCAACAACCGGTGGCGGTATGCCTTGGCGGAACGCCCATTAGCGCAGACATGGATCTGTCGGCGCGAAATGCTCCCGGACAAATGACCCCGTTGCTGCGGTAACCCTGAGCGAAACGCCCAGGGCACGGGCCGAACCCTCGGCCGTCTGCAGCTGGCCTAGGGGTCAACAAGGCAAAAAACCGGCGGTCTCCGCCGCCGGTTCCGTCAGTTTGATCACACCTAAGAGGTGAAACTTTGTCGTACTCAAATTACGTCTTGCCCGCTTCGAAGCGCGTCGGCAAGTGGTCCGTCACAATGGCGTGGTGGGCACTGTTCTCCGCAATGTTCTGGCTCTACATCGCAGTCGCTTCAGCAGGAGCAGTCGGTGTCCTCAACACGGTGATCGGCATGGTGCTGAGCATCGCAACCTACGGCGCCATCAATCTCGTCCTATCCCGCTACGCGGCACGGACCGGACTGACCGTGAGCCTGTTCTCCCGGACCCTTTTTGGTCTGGTCGGCTCCGCCCTCGCCTCCCTCATTCTCGCGGCCACGGCCATCTACTACGCAGTATTCGAAGGATCGATCATCGCCGTCGCGTTCCACGAATTCTTCGGCGGCAGCATGGTCCTCTGGTATGGCATTGTTGTCATCTATGCGATCCCCCTGGCCGTGGGCAGCGTGCAGAACTGGCTCGACCGCCTCAACGGCTTTCTGCTGCCGTTCTATGTCGCCGGCCTCATCGCTGTCGTCGTAGCCGCAACGCTCCTCAAAGGCGTACCGAGCGATTGGATCGGGCACGCTGCTGCCGCGTCCACGCTGCCAGGCTGGCTGACCTCCTACCTGATCTACATGGGTGTCTACGTCCTCATGATGTACACCTTTGACTACGCACGCCTCGGCCGGGAAAAAGACGAAAAGTTCCTCGGAACCGTCGCCTTTGGCTGGGTCTTCTACGCCTTCGCGTTCGCCCTGAACGGACTCATCGGCATCTACATCATGAGCGCATGGGGGCTTGAAGCATCCGAAACCGGAGTCGTCCAGGCATTCATTTCCTCCCTGGGATTTGCCGGGTTGCTGGTCATCCTCGTATCCCAGACGCGCATCAACACTGCCAACTACTTCGTGGCATCGGAGAATCTCTCCGCTTTCGCCAGCCGGGCCTTCCGCCTGAATCTGCCCCGCTACGTGTGGGTGATTGTCACCGGAGCCCTGACCTTCCTGCTCATGCTCACCGACGTCCTGAGCTACCTGCTGAAAGCGCTGGCCTGGCAGGGAGTCTTCGTCACGGCATGGGTTGCCATCGCACTGGTCTACATCGGCCTGAACTGGAAGAAGACGGACCGTGTCCCGGACATCCGCCCGGCCAGTCTGAAACCCGTAAGCCTTGGCGCCCTCGCCTGGCTGCTGGCGTCAACCGTTGGAATCATCCTTACGGAGCAGACGGCTTTTCCTGTTGTCTCGCAACTTACGCCCTTCATCACCATGGTCCTGGCCGGCGCCCTCTACTACGGTGCCCACAAGCTCTCCCCCCCGCCATCGATCGATTCTTCCGAGTCCCTTGACACAGCCGAAGAAGAATTGGACCCGGCCATCGTCGGTTAGCCCCAGAGCACAACAAGCCGCCGGTGTGCCGGGTTCCAATAGACCCGGTTCACCGGCCGAATCATCCTCTCCGTCCGCGCACCGAACGCAGTTAGACCAACAATCCGGTGGAACTGCCCCCTTGCGCCATTCATATCGGCGGACCAGAGGCCGCGGCGCGAGGCTCTCTGCCCTGCCCCGCCGGACCCCAGCGGACATATTGCCAGGCATCTACAACGGAGTCATTCCGCACAGCGCTGGACCTACAGATTTGAGGTATCACATGGAACACATTGAAAAGGACGTCGTCATTATCGGGGCGGGAGCTGCCGGCCTGACCGCCGCTCACGAATTGAGGAACGCGGGACTGAGTGTCGCCGTTCTCGAAGCCCGAGACCGTGTGGGCGGCAGGATCTGGACCGGTGTCATCGACGGGGCGGTGCTGGAAATAGGCGGGCAATGGGTTTCCCCCGACCAGGACGCCCTGATGGAGACAATCGCCGAACTCGGTCTGGAGACATTTTCACGGTACCAGGCCGGCGAAAGCATCTACCGGAGCGAACAAGGAGATCTCACGCGGTTTGCAGGACCGATGTTTCCCGTGGATCCGGACACGGCTTCGGTCATGGAAGTGCTCATCGAGCGGCTCGACGCCCTCACGGCCGAGATCGACGCAGATGAGCCATGGAACCACCTCCGGGCGCGGGAACTCGACCGGATTTCCTTTGACGGATGGCTGCGCAGCCAAACAGACAACAAAGAAGCGCGGGACAACATTGGTATGTTCATCGCGGGCGCCATGCTGACCAAGCCAGCCCACGCCTTCTCTGCCCTTCAGGCGCTTCTGATGGCAGCCAGCGCTGGGAGCTTCAGCCACCTGGTTGACGCGGATTTTATTCTGGACAAGCGCGTCATCGGCGGATTGCAGCAGGTTCCCCTCCTGCTCGCTGAGCGGCTGGGCTCCGACATCCATCTCGGAAAGCCGGTCCACACGCTGAAATGGAACGACAACGGCGTCACGGCCGTCGCCGAAGGCCTCACCGTTCAAGCCAAACACGCCATCATGGCCGTCCCGCCAAACCTCATAAGCCGGGTGTCGTTCGAACCGCCGCTGCCCCGTCGCCAGCACCAGCTCCACCAGCACCTCTCCCTGGGCCTGGTCATCAAGGTCCACGCCGTGTACGACCGCCCGTTCTGGCGGGAGAACGGACTATCCGGTACCGCCTTCAGCCCCTACCAGCTGGTACACGAGGCATACGACAACACCAACTACGAAGACAGCCGCGGCACCCTCGTGGGGTTCGTCTCCGACGAAAACGCCGACGGCGTCCTCATGCTCTCGGCCGACGAGCGCAAACAGCGCATCCTCGAGTCGCTTGCAGGCTACTACGGCCCGGAGGCCCTGGCCCCAGAGGTCTACTACGAGAGCGACTGGGCAAGCGAAGAATGGACCAGAGGCGCCTACGCGGCAAGCTTCGACCTCGGGGGACTGACCCGTTTCGGTCCCGACCAACGCCAACCAGTTGGTCCCATCCAGTTCGCATCCAGCGATCTCGCAGGACTTGGCTACCAGCACGTCGACGGGGCCATCCGGATGGGACGGCGCGCGGCAACGGCCATCACGCATTCCCGTTTGGAAGAGTCCGTCCCGCAATGATGGAGGGCACCCAAAAATGTCCGTAGTTGCCACGGCAGCCGAGTCAGGCGGCCGAGAGGACCATCAACCAATGTTATCGGCATAGCCGTGGGCCACCACGGCAGTCCGCTTCCGGGCCAGGCTTGCGGCAGATCCACCACCCGCAAACCGGCTCGGGAGCGGCCGTCCCCTAGACATGGTTGGCGCCGCCCCGAAACGGCGTCGGCAGTCGTGTCAAGTCTGCTTGCAGACACGAGAAACGCATCTGTAGAAGGAGGGCACCCAGTGGGACGCCCAGTCACGCCGCTGCTTTCCGTCGAAGGCATCATTGATGCTGCCTCAGAAATCATGGCCCTGCAGGGAGACTTCACCATGCAAAAGGTGGCCCACAATCTACAGGTCCGGCAATCTGCGCTCTACAACCATGTGACTGGACGACGCCACATCATCGAGCTGATGAGAGAACGGATCTTCAAAGACTTTCTTCTGCCTGCACCACTTCCGGCTTGGCGTGCGATTGAACACGGGGCCCGGCAGTACCACGGGGCCTGCGCACGTCATTCAAGGCTCGTGGCTGTGTTGGCGGCGTCTCCGCTCGTTGACCCAGCAGCTGGCCGGATCCGCCAATATTGGGCTGAAAACCTCGCCGCGGCAGGTTTTGATGGGACAAAGATCCAACTCATCATCACTACCTTGGACAGGTTTATCCTCGGATCGGTACTGGCTGAGGAAGGGGCACGACGCATGGACAGGTCGGGCACAGAAAATCTCACCCCCACAATGGCAACAGGACTAACTCAAAATCAGGAGCCGGATTCCTTCGACTTCGGAATTTCGGTGCTCCTCAGCGGCCTGGAACCGGTTCGAAACCATACGTGAGGGTCGTGACGTCCGTGCCCTATGTGGCACCTAAAGCGCTCCGTCCTGGATTCCCACCGGCCGTGATGCAAACCCGGCCACAAGCTGCCATTCAAGACTAGGAAGCCAGATGATCACCCAGCACCCCGGTCCGATTCTGGAAGTCACCGTAGACGACCCGGATAGCTTGCAGAGCGAGCTAACCTCCGCAGTGGACACCGTCCGCGCGTACGCAATCCGCGAGGGCCGCCACGGCATCATGATGACACAACACGGGTATGCGTCCTACAAAGTTTTTGTCAGCCCGGAGGTCCCTTACGGGCTGACAAAGGAGCAACCTCTCTGGCGGTAGCGTGCCATCGCACCACCCGTATACACAGGGAGCTCCGCAGCAGGAGACGCCCGCACGCTGCAGCCGTAGCCAACATCTCTGCCTGGCAGTCACACCGGAGAGCTGCAGCTCCGACCAGGATATTCAAGTTCCTTGGTTTGTGGGACGCCCATCCTTCAAGGGACGATCCGTGGTCCCTGATGACGGGTGCAATATCCCAACGTTGCACAACTATCTCAAACGGCAGCGGCTGTGATCAGGTTGCTTCCGCCGTCAACGACGCTGCACGATGACCCCATGTAAGGGCTCGCGGTTACGCTGCCCTCAACGGATACTCAGGCTCCGGGGAGCGCAGGGGCCGGCAATGTTCTGGCTCGGATCCCCAGCAGAAGGGGCAGTCCAGGATGTCGAGGGAGGAGCCGCAGGATCGACAGACCTCTTCTTTCAATTCCGAGTCTGGTAGTGCAGGCAGCGGACGCTCTGTGGACGGACCATGCCATCTGCTGTTAACTAACGCTATCCGCTTCATCGCAAGCTTCCCGGTGTTTCAGAAGTGTTGAGAGGTTGGCCCGCACCTCCGAGCCTTCCCTTGACATACCTAATTCTTTCCCCAACCCAGGAGGGGCACATCGGCCGTTTGGGACTCCAAAGGAATGGTCTTTTCCTGGCCGAAAGGATGATGCTCCCTCCACTTAATGCATCAGAATCGTGGCATATCGGGGGAACCTTCGATGGCGATAAGTGGCGTTAAGGCGCCAGCTGCGGCCTGTGGACGACTGCGGAACGGGGTGAATCCGAGCTCGCCACCTGCCCCACTACGCCTTGGCGCGGCGCATGCTGAGTACCAACAGCTCGATATGGTGCAGCTGCCCAATGACCGCGGCCGGCCGGGATTGGGAAGTCATGGATTCTTGCCTTTCGTGAGCAGCTTCAACCCATCGGGCCGTAATTCTCCGGATGGTGAGACGTGCCGGTACAGGGTCTGGCGGGTGACGCCGAGTTCGGTGCAGAGGTCGCTGACTTTAGTTCCGGGCTGCCCCATGGATGCCATGGCGAGCCGGAGTTTCGCGGGGGACATTTTGTAGGGACGTCCGCCATTGCGGCCACGTGCCCGTGCCGAGGCTAGTCCGGCGAGAGTGCGTTCGGAGATGAGTTCGCGTTCGAATTCGGCCAGTGCGGCGAAGATCCCGAAGACGAGCTTTCCGGAGGCGGTGGTGGTGTCGATGGCTGCGCCTTGGCCTGTGAGGACTTTGAGCCCGATGCCGCGCTCGGTCAGGTCGTGGACGATGTTGACCAGGTGGCGGAGGTCCCGGCCCAGCCGGTCGAGCTTCCATACGACCAGAGTGTCGCCGTCGCGCAGTGCCTTGAGACACGCTGCCAACTCGGGTCTATCATCCTTCTTTCCTGAGGCCCTGTCTTCGTAGAGGGAATCCGCGTCGATGCCGACGGCCAGGAGTGCATCCCGCTGCAGGTCCGTGGTCTGTGAGCCATCGGCTTTTGAGACCCGCATGTATCCAACCAGCACGGGACTGCTCCTCTGTTATTTATACGTTCGTTTAAGTGACACCCAGATCCGAAATCTGGACGATCCTGAAAACTGTCACTTAACCCGTTACTTATACTAAGTCATGCAAAGGGTTCGCCATTATCTTTATGTGAAAGAAAATCGAGGGGGATCTTGAGCTCGGTGAATGCTTCGCGGATTCCGTTGCCCGACCCTCGATTGCCGAGTCCATATAGCGCGAAGTCGTAGAGTTTTTTGGCGGTCTCCTGGTCTTCTCTTGCAGCTTCTACGGCGGCGTCAAATGCTGCGACTACCCGGTCCCACAGCTCATCCAGAGTCGGTTCCTTTTGATCACCGGCCGTTGCTGTCGGTGCGGCGGGCCGGGTTCCGTCGCCGACATTGGAGGCGGGTTCGGGCAGGAGTAGGTGGGCGGAGGTACCCAAAGCAGTCAGTGAGCCGGCTTCGATCAGTTCCATCGCGACTGCTGCTGCTTCGAGCAGCTGCTGCTGGGCGGTCCAATGGAGGGTTTCGAACGGTTGCCACGAATACAGCCCTGCCCGGAACGGGTGACCGCAGTGTTCCCAGACACGACGCATGTCGTCCAGTTGCCGGCCATATCGTCCCTGGGCTGTGGTGAGTTCGTCCAGGAGGGTACGCAGCAGCCGGAACCAGATGCCGGCAGTGCAGATGACTTCTGACAAACGGATGTCAACAGTCCTGTGCACCGAGGCCATACTTCCGCATGAAGTGGTGCAGGCGACTTCTGAAAACGACAACGCCCGTAACTTCAGATGCTTTGGCTGCTTCGGCAAGCTCGTCCCAAGCGTCCTGCAACTCTGCCATCTGCTGAGGCGTCAGCGGCTCCTGGGGCTCCGGCTCACCTGCTACAACGACAGTGGAGACAGCATCCCTGGCCGCCGGCTTACGTCTCCGGAAAAAGACTTGCAGACCCACAAACGTTCACCTCACAATAGTTGTCGTTTCTGGCGTGCCCTGCGCTTGGCGACGGTGGTAATAGCGGGCAGTACTTCGACGGTTGCCCCCATGAGTCTTCGAAGGTTTTCAGCGTCCCCGGTTCCGAGCCTGTGGGTCCCGCGCGCCGCTTGTCCGATGTGTGGTCCCTGCTGAAAAGAACCCGACCCCGTTCGGGTGCTGCGTCGGCGGCGACAGGCTTGGACCATGGGGAACCATCCCGTTCCCGACCCCGCACCGTACTGAGCCTGTGCCCAGCCACCGCCCACCCCGTGGCGACGTGGGCGCGTTGGTGACGTGGTGGTTGGGCGCAGGCGGTCAGGTGGGTCCAGTCGTCCACAGGTGCACGGGAAAAGCCCGAAGGAAGTAGCTTTTGCCGTGCACGTGTGGGCGAGGGGTTACTGCTCCGAACCGCCTGCCACCGGAACAGCTTCCTGGACGGCTTTCCGGCCGCGCGGCCGCCCGCCGGACTTCTTCGTAGGAGCGTCGAGGCCAAAGCCACGCAGGTCGGATTCGGTCCAGTCGGCGCGGAGGGCTGTCTGGTAGTCCTTGGCATATTTCTGTTCGGCGGCTGAAAGTAGCTGGGCTGCTTCTGCGAGTTCAACACTGCTGGCAGCGGCGGTCTTCACAGCGTTGACTTTGGTGTCCCGGGCGGCGTCAATTTTTGCGGCCGCCTTGGCGGCGATGTCGTTGATGTCCATGCCCCGACTCTACGGGTTTTCCACCGCGTTGACTTTTCGGGTTTTCAGGACTGTGCACAGCGGCTCCAAAAACCCGAAAAGTCAACCTTACGGAGCAAGCTATACACTTACACGGGTGTAAGTGGCTTGTCGCGCTCGACACTGGCGGTCGAGTGCGGCACACTGGTCAGTGTGGTCCCCGGTTCCGGGGTCGCTGCGCTGGGCCTTTCGAAGGATTGGGGGAACGAGTGACTGAAGAGAATGGCGTCCGTTCCCGACTCTCCCGGCGGCGCCGTGAGAACAAACCCGCAGGGACCAAGAAGCGCCGTGACGTGTGGGTCACCGTGGAGGAAGAAGCCGCACTCGTCGCCAGGGCTGAGCGCGAGAAGGTCACTGTTCCGAACCTGCTGATTTCGTCAGCTCTGTCGGAGCACTCCGATTCACCTACGGAACGCCGCGCCATTGCTGCGGAGCTGATGTCCCTGCACAACCTTCTGGCCCGTTCCTCGAACAACATCAACCAGCTCGCACGGCAGGCGAACGCCACGAGCGAGTTACCCGCTGAGGCGCGCGAAGCGTTGAAGCACATACGTTCCGTGGCCATGCGAATCGACGACGCCATTGACGGGCTGATGCAGGGATGATTCCGAACATCACTCGCGGTTCGCGTATGGGCGGGCTCATGGTTTACCTGGCATCGACCGATGCCAACAAGACGAAGAACGCCCACCAGGATCCTCACCTGGTAGCAGGGGATGCTGCAATCATGGCGTGGTACGACGACGGTGTTCTGGACCGGGACGATGCCCTGGCGATCGCCAAGCATTTGGACCGGCCGCGCAAGATGTTCGGTGTCTCGGTTCAGATCAAAGACATGCAGTGGGACGCGGCGAAGAAGGAGCGCGTGCACGTCGGGTACAAGGACGCCAGCGTGTGGCACTGCTCGCTGAGTCTGCGCGCCGAAGAGGGTGCACTGACGGATCAGCAGTGGGGCGATATCGCGAACGACTTCGTGGACTCCATGGGCTTCACCGAGGCCAGCGGCAAGGCCCGGTGCCGGTGGGCCGCGGTGAACCACGGCACGTCCGAGAACGGTAACCATCACATTCACCTGGCTGTCTCGCTGGTTCGCGAGGACGGCACCAAAGCATCGACCCATGGTGACTACAAGCGTGCACAGCAGACCTGCCGCGAGCTTGAGGTCAAGTACGGTCTGGAACAGCTCTCCACGGTGCACGCCACCCGCGGATACGACCGGGCCGAGAAGGCCACCGCCGTCAGGGACGACCGCGAAATGCACCGGTCATCACTGGCACGGAAAGTACGGGCCAGCGCCAGTGCCTCAGCGACCGAAGCTGAGTTCGTACGCCGGGCCCGCGACACCGGCCTGCTGGTTCGGCCGCGCTACGCCAAGAACACCACCGACGTCGTTGTTGGGTACTCCGTAGCTGAACGACCCCCCCAGGGTGAGCGGCCTATCTGGTTCGGCGGCGGGACCCTCGCCTCTGACCTGAAGCTCGGAGCCCTCCGGGAGGAATGGATCGACACCCCGCACCTCGCCACGGAAGCTGCAGCGGAGTGGAACGCAGCGGCACGCAACAAGCGCACGGTCTCAAAGACCGGACCGGAGAATGCAACGCCGCCGGCAGAGGCATGGGTGGAGTACACGCGCAACGCGACCGCCCTGGCGGACCAGTTGCGCACCGTTCCACGTGATGATCACGCAACCTGGGCGAAGGCCGCCCGGGAAGTATCAGGAGCGTTCGCGGCATGGTCGTACCGGCTCGAACCGACCCCCGGGCCGCTGGCGGCCACCGCTGCTGAACTGTCCCGCACCGCCCAGTTGCGCGCACCAAGGCAGCACAGCAAACCTGTCGCTCTCCCGTCGATTGCCGGTACTGCCATGTTGTTCATGGCCGCGTCGAGCAAGAACAAGACGGCCGCGCAGACGGCACTGATGGTGCAGCTGATCAACACGGCCTTTGCAGTTTATGAAATGCACGCCCAGTCCGGTCGGACCCGTGAGGCTCAGCGCATTCGTTCGGTGGTTGAGGAGCAGTTGGCCCCGTTCACCGAGACCATGCCCAAGACGGTTTTGGTGGGTGCCGAGCAGCAGCCGGCCCCCGACGCTGCAGCGCCGCAGAGGGCGATCGATATCGCCCGGCGCGGCATGGTGCCCATCCGTCCGGGATCAGCCGTGCCATCGACGCCGACACCGGCAAAGACCTCCCAGCCCAGCCGACGCGACTCCGGGTCGGGCCTCGACCGATAAAGTCCACCACCAAACTGCAAGGGGAACAGCATGAGTGAATCAGATGGAATGGATGACGTCCTGGACGGCGGTCTGCGGCAGTCGCTGATGATCGCCTCACGCATTGCCGAGACACTGGCACGCCGACGCCAGGAGAGCCAGCGGCAACAGGAACACCAGGACGCCCAGACAGCGCACCAAGCCCAGGCACGCCTCGCTGCTGAACGCAGTGCCGCGCACGCAGCGCTGACACCCGTGGGCAAGGACCAGTGGTGGGACAAGGCGCAGCCGAGCGACATCGCCACGGCACACGCCGTCGCCGAAGGCTGGAAGGACCAGGACCCGGCCGCGCTGGCAGCGTCGGAGAAGATCCGTCAGGAAGTTCTCACCCGCTACGGCATCGACACCCACGACGTCGGCCCGGACGCCGCCTACCTGGAATCAGGGATCCAGGCCATCACCACGGAAAAGGCCCGGCAGGATGAGCTGGCGCGCGGCCAAGAAGAGACACGCAGAGCCGCCGCGGAACACGAGAAAGCCATGCAGCTTCTCGCAGCAGCCCGCGCAGAAGAACTCCGCGCCCAGGCCGCGAAACTGGCCCCCGAGATGAAACGCCACGAGGTGCCCCTGGAGTACCTGGCCAACCCCGAGCTGGCCCAGGCACTGCAACGGGCTCACAACGCCAAGACCCCCAAAGCCGTTGCAGTCGCCGACGCCGACATCAAGGAACGCATGTTCCTCATCGGCAAAGACGGCATCCACGGACCCGACCTTGACCAGCTGCGGAAGGAAACCACCGCGAACATCAACGGGGCCGGCGCCTCGCACTTCGAGGATCCCGAATTTGTGAAAGCCGCCAAGGACATGCACGAAGCCAAACTCCTGGCAGAGGGCGGCTTCCAAGGCTCCGAACGGGCGTCAGTGGAACAGCGGTACGAACGCGCTGAGAAGGAACTCTTTGCCCGCATGGAAGGACTCGGCCGCGAGATCGAGAACCGCGTCACCGGCAACGACAGCAGCCGGCTCAAAGACCAGGGCCTCAAAACGGAGAGCACATCGGCGGCCGACTACGGCTCGGCCGAACACCACGAGAAATTCGCTGAGTCCCTGGCCAACACCGGCGCGAATGAGACCCAGATACGCGGACGCCTCGCAGCCGCACGCAGCGAGGGCACACACCCCAGCGCAGCGGTGACCATGGGAAAGGGAGCCGTCAAGGCCAGAAAATCGCGCACGGGGGCAGCAGTGGGCTCGGAGAGAGGCAAGAACGGCCTTACCCGCTAGTTCTGGCAGATGTTAGAGGAGGGGCTGCTGTCTGGCGGCCCCTCCTCTCTTGTGTCTACTTCGGTTGCCTTGGCTTCTTCGTGGGTTTCTTCGCGGAGGACTTCGCCCGCTTCGGAGTGGTAGACCGTTGAAAAAGACGACTTAGTCGTTCTCCCACTGCAGCCCGAGGAGGCGAAACGAGTTGCTGATTTCCGGCCTGTCGTGCTGCAGTGGTTCTTCGCCGACTACATTATGGATGTTCGGCGTGATCGGTGGATCACCGGGGCGCTCGAAGATGGCCCAGAGCTGGAGATCGTCACCGTGACGCGAGGTAAAAGTGACGCCGTCGAAGTCTGTCATCTCGTAGAGCCAGGCCGCGACGGCCTGGGTGAGGTGCCGGGGCCGGGCGTCCTTCAGGGCCGCGGCGTCAAAGTCAGCCAGACCCAGGCTCAGGGCCAGTCCGATGAAGTGCGGGTACAGGGCTGCGACGCTGCCCGAGGCGGTCACCGCACAGTACCGCCCGGACAGCTCTGCGGACGCGGCAGCGCGCACCTCAAGCCACTCCCTGGGGACCTGCCCCGGGGCGATGGTGGGGTGCAGGACCTTATCCTCGTCGTCCTCAACGATCTCGTCCAGCTCCATGCTCAGCCGCGCATCCTTGCGGAAATGCGCCAGAACCTCCAAAAGGCACGCCAGGAGGGAGGAGCCGGCGTAGATGGTGCGGAAGTTGCCGTGGAGGTCGTCCCACCGGCCCGGGAACCGTCCGTCGGTGGCCCATTCCCAGCCGCTCCATGCCCACGGTTCCGGGCGGAAGCCGACACGCCAGACCTTACCGGCGGCCTCGGCCGCGGTCAGTTGTGCAAAAACCACCGATCAGCCTGCGGCCGCGAACGCGCGTGCCGCGGCCAGCACCTGCGAGCCGGCGTCGTCCAGCTGGCCGTCGCGGAGCAGGCGCGCCGGCGGGACATCGTCCAGCTGCGGGTTCATGCCCTGGAACCAGGCCTGCACCACGGCCCGGGAATCACGCTCCGCCAGCAGGGCGGCCACGTGGTAGGCGGTCCTTAACCGGTGCATCACGTCGGCGGAGGGTTTCCGCTCCCCGTCGGCCCACTGCCGGACGGCCCGGGTTTCCTTCACTGACCCGATGTACGCGACCAGTTTCGCACCCAGCAGGTCCCTCAGATCCCGGACCAGCACGTCGTCGGCCAGCCGGATGGAATCCTGGTGCGCCTTCAGCCCGCCGCGGGCGCCTGTCACTGCAGTCATAGTTCATGATCCCACGAAAAGGCCCATTGAATCAAGGGCTAAAACACACCTCGGAACACACTCTGAAACACCAATAATGGAGAATATGGCAAGCTGCTGCCCGGAAGGGTTTGATGTCAGTTTGCGGGGGGTTACGGAAAGGGTCACCAATAGCCGTAAGACAACCTAGGTTGTTGGCGTCCGACTATCAGCCCTGCCGTGGTTGGGTCACCAGTCCTGATGTTCGAGGGTCAGCCCGAAGGGCACGGCATCACTCAGGTCGACCGTAAAGGAATCACAGTCATGCCTTGTGACCAGAATTCCCAGACGCCCTTCGTGCATGGCCAGTGTCCTGGCGACGCTCACGGCTTCGTCGAGTTGGCGTTCCATGCCGGTGCGGTCGGTCGCCGTGAATGCGATTGGCAAGTCAATAGTGGGTTTCATGGGTCTAACCTTCTCGTGTCTCGATTTCTGGTGCTCTCTCGATTGGGGAGGCTGGCCCCAACGCCAGTGATCAGCTTCGCCCGTGTAGAGCATCCGGGCACGCCGCTCGGTAGCTGAGCGGCCCTAAGAGTTGTTGAGGTTCAACCCATGCCTGATAGCCAAGGGAGGCCTCGTACAGTTTCCTTGGCTGCACGCCGTGCTGCGCGATCCAAAGGGTTGACGAGTCGGGCATGGCGTCTTCCACAATTCCGGTTCGGAGTGTTCGGCCCTTGTAGCGGATTTCGACGCTGGTCCCGATGAGCAGGCTCCAGCTGGTGTAGTTGTGCAGGGTCATGTGCCCGCCATCCGGTACGCGGCGGAAATCAATTCTGCGGCTCTCCTGATGCCGGAAGGTGGGCAGGACTTGGTCGATGCCTTCAACGCCCGCTGCGCGCACTTCTCGATGCGGCCCCATCGATTTCGAGCCAGCTGTTCAGGCCTACCGACTCGAAGATGTCGCGTGGCTTCATCCCGAACGACTTCAGGGGCGCTGCGCTTCCGGCGTCGACTACGGATCGGTAGGCTCGCCGGATTCCATCGATGGCGGGGTAGAGAGAGACACAGGGTTCTATGACTAAGTTGAATCCCATGTCGTGCAGGTCCCGAAACGGCAGTGACGGTGTGGAACTGCCTGTTGCGATGTTGTACATCTTCATGCCGGGAAGGCCTCCGATCCTTTCGACGTCCGACTGGTCTCTCGGCGCGTCGACGAAGGTGATATGGGCTCCGAGGTCGTGGGCCAATTCGACGCGGGCCGCTGACTCCTCTATGCCCTCTACGGCGAGGGAGTCGGTGCGGGCTATGAGGAGCATCCCGAATTCATCGCAGATGTCTAACGCGACCCTGAGTTTGCGCTCGTACTCATCGCGGGAGACGATGGCTTTTTGCTCGAGGTGGCCGCACCGTTTGGGGAATACCTGGTCTTCGATCATTACTGCGGCGGCACCAAGTCTTCCGATGGCTTCCACGGTCCGTGCAGTGTTGAGTTCGTTGCCAAAGCCGTTGTCGCCGTCAACAATGATGGGCACGGCGGAGCGGGCAATGATGTTGCCCGCCGAGGTGAGAAGTTCGGTGAGTGATGTAAGACCGAGGTCGGGAAGCCCGGCTGAGCTGGCGGCAATTCCGGCTCCGGATACGAAAATGGCGGGGGCTCCTTCACCTTCGAGAACGGCCGCTGAGAGGCAGTCATAGCATCCGGGCGCGAAGACGAGGCCGTCATTGAGCTGGTCGGCGAGTGCGTCGCCAGGGCGGACGCGGGTATTCATATGCATGCGGGTCTCCAGTTGTCTTGGCTCAGGTCCGCCGGATCGCTTCGGTCAGTGCCTGGTGAGGTAGTTGGCTGCGACGTCAACACTGATTACGTCTGCGTATTTGAGGTTCATGTCCTGCAGTGATGAGCGGTGTGTTTCGGGATCACGGTCTCCGACTGCCTGGGCGGGGATGAATACGCGTAGCCCGTACTGGAAGAGATCCACGGCGGTGGCCCTGACGCATCCGCTCGTCGAGGTCCCGACGAGGACAACGCTGTCGATTCCTTCCTGGGTGAGCAGGGACACGAGGTTGGTGCCGAAGCAGGCAGAAGCGCCCTTCTTGATCATCAGGGGTTCGTCATCACGGCGGCCCAGTCGTTCGTCGAGTGCGGCGTCTTGGCTGCCGAGGACCAGCGTTGCTATCTTGGGCGCTTTCAAACCCCACAGGCCAACGTCTGACCCGTCTGGCTCGTAGGCGACGGCGGTGAAGATGATGGGTCTGCCGGCCATCCGGGCAACGTTGAGCAGTCGTCGGGTCTCAGCCAACTCGGCTGACAGGTCTGCGCCGAGAGGGCTGGCAGGATCAGTGAATCCGTTTTGGAAGTCCACCACAACTACGGCGTAGTTCCGGCCGGGGCCCAGCTCCCTACCGAAGTGGCCCATGGAGACCGGGTTCTTGGACGCCTCTGACTGGGCAAGCGTGGCTTTTGTCATGTGTTGGCTCACCACCTTATGTTTTGGAACGACAGACCGATCTACGAAAAACGCTATGACCGAAATTCGTCCATGGGAAACATCCGTTTGAGTCTTTTGACCTGCAGAGTTTGTCAATCCCGGGACGGAGGGACGCTCTCGTGATCCAGCCATCCGTTGAGGCGGGACACTTCGCGCGCGATTTCGATGAAAGTGCGCTGTGCAGGGGTCAGCGGGCCCTCGCGGTGGAGCAGTTCAACGGGCACATATAGCTCGGGTTTGAGCGGGCGCCACACAAAACCTTCAGGGAGGGGCTGGTACTGGGTTTCGAACGCCACTTGGAATGCCCTGCCGGACTGCATTTCCTCCAGGGACCTACGGTCATCGAGGAAGCCGCCATGTGTGAAGGTTTCGTAAACACGGACCCGGCCGGCGGTGTCGTGCGCAGGGAATGCCCCCAACACGAGGTCGGCGTATCCGGGTGAATGTCCGCGGGGCCACATCACTATCGTTGTTTCGGCGAGCCGATCGACGTGAATTTCGGTGTCGGCGGCTGCCGGATGCTTGGCGCTGAGAATCACGCCGAGGACTTCTCGTCTGAGCAGAACTGACTCAATGGAGGCCGGAAGGATCGGGCTGCGCACGAGGACGAGGTCGAACTGCCCTCGTGCGAGCCCGGAGATTGCCTGATCCGCTAACGTGACCGCGGCGGTGATGTTGACCTGTGGTGCTTGGACGTGCAATTCGTCGAGAATCTGTGGAAGGCATTCGATGCCGAGTGAGTGCGAGTAGGCGAGGTGTAGGTGCCCGCCGTCCCCCAGTCCGGCATTTCGTGCGACGGCTTTGGCTTCCTCGATGGCTTCGAGAATCCTGGTGGCCCGGGAATAGAAGACTTCGCCCGCGGTGGTAAGTTCGACTTTCCGTGTCGTCCGGTCAAAGAGGCGGGTTCCGACCTCGTCCTCCAGCTGCCGGATCTGGCTGCTGAGGGCTTGCTGGGCGAGAAAGAGGCGGCTGGCTGCCCGGGTGAAATTCAGGTCCTCCGCGACCGCAACGAACGCGCGAAGGTGTCGGATCTCCATAGGCCGCCTCCTTAAGCGTGCGGTCAGCGGATGCATTGGCCGGATAGAGGATGTGCAACGCGGTCGAGGTCGCTGTTATGGATCATCCCGCAGTCTGAAGCGCGGGGCAAAGTTACCTCCAATAACTCAGCATGGGCGCGGGTCGTCTGCGCCCATGCTGACTCTCGAGCTGCGCCTGCGGAATCGCTCAGATGGAGCGTGCCGCTTCTTCGGCTTCATAGATGATGGCCTGCATCTTGCGGGGCGCGAGGCCGTCTCCAATGCGCCTTACCGGGTAGGGCGCGTCGGCGAGCGAACTGAACAGAGCAGTGCTGGACTTCCGGTAGATGGACAGGATGACCGCGGAGACGTTTTCGATGACATGTTCCTGCCGGGTCCACATATCAGATGTCAACAGATTGGTGCCGTCGAAGGATTGCACGACCCGCTGGGCGATCATTTCCACTCCATTGCTGGCCAGGGCAGGCAGACGCCAGGTGAATTCGCCGCGTTTGAGCACGTCGTGACCCACCATGAGCTGCGGAGTGATGATCGTAACCTTGGCTCCGGCGGCGGCAAGTACCTCGGCCAGGGCCAAGGGCATGGTGGTACTGGACTCGTCGACAATCACTACCCGGTCACCGAGCGATTTCGGCCCGTCCGCCTGTACTTTGCGGACGGCGACGTCGATGGCTGAGACCGAGGGGCCTTCCGCTCCGGGAAGCTGTTCCAGTCCGGGGGTCCACAGGCTCATGCCCGAGTCTGCGAAGCTGGCGCCCTCGGCGATGAAGACTTCATCGGGTGCGAAGCCGTTGATGAAGGCCAGGTCGGCGTTCGTGTTGAGCTTGACGTCGACGCCGGCGTTGTTCACTGCCCGGACGAGGTCGTCGGTGGCGATGTTGAAGCCCTCCTGATTGGGCAAGGAGCCCAGCAGGTTCAGGTGACCACCGAGTTTGTTATCCCGCTCCACCAGTGTGACCAGGTGGCCTCGCTGGGCGGCCACGGAGGCGACCTTCATTCCGGCGGGTCCGCCGCCGACGACGAGGACGCGCTTGGCGTCCGCGGGGGCGACGCGGTCAAGTGTGCCCCAGCGTCCTTCCCGGCCGGTGACCGGGTTCATCATGCACATGACTTCCGCGCCGTCCCAAAGTCTGCCGACGCACTCGTTCACGCCTGTGCATTTGATGATCTCGTGCTCGCGTCCCTCGCGGGTCTTCTTTATCAGTTCCGGGTCGGCAAGCTGGCCGCGGCCGATTGCGACGATGTCCGCTGCTCCGGATTTGAGGACCTCTTCGGCAAGGTGCAGGTCGCGGAAACGCCCGACGGTAAACACCGCTGCGCGTTCACCGATGAGCTCCTTTGCGCGCCGGGCAAACGGCACAAGGTGGCCGTCCTCTTGTTCCTGGGGCGCGACCGTCTGGTCGAGGGTGTAGTAGTTGCCTGCGCTGATGCTGAAGTAGTCAAACAGTCCTGTGCCGACGAGCAGTTTGACGTATTCGTCGGCCTCGTCGGGGGTGATTCCGGCCGGTCCGATGAACTCGTCATAGGAGAGTCGGATTCCCATCGCGAGGTCGTTACCTACCCGGCGGCGGATTTCCTGGCCGATCTGGACGATCAGGCGGCACCGGTTTTCGATGGATCCGCCGTATTGGTCGGTGCGGTTGTTGTACACGCGGCTGAGGAACTGGCACAGGAGGTAGCCGTGGGCGGCGTGGATTTCCACGCCGTCAAGACCTGCTTCGCGCACGTTCTCCGCTGACTTGGCGTATCCGTCGATGATGACGTCAATCTCTGCCTGGCCCATGACCAGGGGCGATTCGCTGTGCGCGACCGAGGGCAGTTCCGACACGCCCCACAGAGGCTTCCATTCATCGACGAGCATGGTGCCCTTGTCGTGCACGCCTGTGCCGTAGAGCTGGACGACTCCGCGCACGTCGTGGGCGTGGAGGATTTCCGCCATTTTCCGGAAGCCGGGGATGGCTCGTTCTTCCCAGGCCGTGCACCCGTTGTGGAAGGAACCTTTGGCCGTCGGGTAGGCGGCGTGTTGTTCGGTCACGATCATCGCCGTGCCGCCTTCGGCCAGGTGCTTGTAGTGATTCAGGTGCCGGTCGCTCAGGATGTTGTCCGGCGCCCAGTTGAGGATGCGGGCCGGCACGATGACCCTGTGCTTAAGGCGCATCGGCCCGATTTGGATCGGCTGCCAGACAGCCGAGAGCGAGGACCTGTTTTCTTCCAGGATGTCGGTCATGTCAATAACCTCGTTGTTCTGATAATTCGGTGTGGACGGGAGGATTAGTGGTCGCTAAGCAGTGAGCCGAATCCGCTGTACTGGTCATTGATGCCCAGTTGACGGAGTGTGTGCCATACGCAGGCGGTGTTGATGGCGATGACGGGTTTGCCGAGGAAGCGTTCGGCGGCCGCGGCGAGCCGGACCATCGACAGATTCGTTCCGGCCTGGACGATTACGTCCGGGTTACTTTCGTTCAGTTCCAGCAGCACCTTGGCCAGTGTGTCTTCGGTGACCTCGGCAATGGCAGTTGCGGACTGAATACCGAGTCCGTGATCGGCCGTTACTTCGTAGCCGTGGTCGTTGAAATAGCGGATCACGTGTTCGTTGACTATGGGCGGATACGGGCTGACGAAGGCCAGTTTCTTGGCGCCGTACGCCTCAAGAGCCGCGCGGACGGCGCTGGCGCCTGTGCTGATGGGAAGCCCTGCCGTTGTCGAGATCTGCTTTTCGAACGCCTCATTGCCTTCCGCTCCGCCCCAGAACGTCTCCCCTGACATGCCCATGGTGATGAAGGAGGGCTTGCACGTCAGGACGTTGCGGATGGCGACGTCGTTGGCTTGGCCCAGGGCGTCGATGAAGTCCTGCACGCCCTGGTCGGTGGAGAGGTCCGGTTCTTCGACATAGCAGCGGCTGTAGTGAAAGGTCACGCCCTCGGGCCGCATTATTGAATAGTCGTGTTCGACGACTGTGTTCGTTGAGGGAATAAGTACCCCCACGATTGCCCTGCTGCTCACAACGTTGACCATTACTGCTCCTCTGAGTTTCGTTTCTTGGTGGCGGTTGGCGCCGCATGATTAGTGCCGCTTCGCTCCGGCCGTCCGGCTGGCAGGGGCGTGCCGGGCAGACCCTGCAGAGGCACCCTTGTTTTCATCCCTGGGTTCTCGGGGCCTCGCTCTAGAGCTGAAGTTGTGGGCTCCCAAGGCGGCCGATCTCGCTCGTATGCTTCGATCGAGTCGAGCAGGGTCTCTGTCAGGGCTATTTCGTCCAGGCCTTCAATCAGCATCCTCTGGATAATCGGTGCCAGGGTGAAGGAAGCCGATATGCCGGCGGCCCACAGGCGGCATCCCCACAGGTCGATGGTCACTGGTGCGAGCGGATCTGACTCGGTGAGCTGGCGGAGGTCCCGGCACTCTTCTTCCCGCACCGCGATGGGGGCGATCCCGTTCTTGACGCAATTGCTGGCGAAGATGTCGCCGAATTCGACGGCGACCACCGCTTCGAAGCCCCATTGCGCCAAGCCCCACACCGCATGCTCTCGCGAGGATCCGATTCCGAAATTCCGGCCGGCGACCAGGACGCGGGCACCGGCCCGGACCGGATCGTCCAAAGGGATTTGGCCGGACTGGCGCCAGTGATGAAAGACGGCTTTGCCGAATCCTTCCATGTCGGTTCCCTTGAGGAATTCCTGTGGCATCATCGTGTCCGTGTCCACGCCGTCACGGTCCAGCGGGACCATCCGTCCGGCGATCGTGGTGCGCATCATGCTGCACGCTCAACATCGGCAATGCGCCCTGAAAGAGCCGTCGCAGCCGCGATCCGCGGTGAGACGAGGTGGGTCCGGCCGCCGGGGCCCTGGCGGCCTTCGAAGTTCCGATTACTCGTGGCGGCACACCGTTGACCCGGACCAAGAATGTCATCGTTCATGCCCAGACACATCGAGCATCCGGGTTCACGCCACTCGAATCCCGCCTCCATGAATACACGGTCCAGCCCTTCGGCCTCGGCAGCGAGCTTTACGGCCCGCGACCCCGGCACCACCAGTCCCCGCACTCCTTGGGCGATGTGCCGCCCTTCCAGCACATTGGCGGCGGCACGCAGGTCACCGAGGCGTCCATTAGCGCAGGAGCCAATGAAGACAACATCAATGCCAATGTCGGAGATCTTTTCTCCGCCCGCGAGGCCCATGTACAGCAGGGCCCTGCGGGCGGCTTCGGGATTGTTGGTCTCCTCGGGATGCGGGACGCGTCCGTTGACCCCGACGCTCATCGCAGGCGTGGTACCCCACGTCACGGTAGGCAGGCAGCGACTGACATCGAAATCGACTTCGGTGTCGAAAACAGCATCGATATCGCTGGCCGTCCGCATCCACTCCATGACTGCCTGGTCCCACAGGTCCCCTTTAGGTGCGTGGCGGCGGCCCTTCAGGTAGGCCAGGGTCCTCTCATCCGGGGAAATGAGAGCTGCCCGGGCGCCCATCTCCGCGCTCAGGTTGCAGAGCGTCAGTCTTTCCTCGACGGTCAACTGAGCTACAGCCTCACCCTGGAACTCGATGACATGGCCGCGGGCGTCGCCCGCGTTGAAGTGCGCCACGAGTGCAAGCGCCAGGTCCTTCCCCGTCACGCCATCCGGCAGTGCCCCGGTAAGGTTTACCCGCATCGACTTCAGCTCCGGCATCACCAGGCATTGAGTCGCGAGAACATGCTCAACATCGCTGGTTCCGATACCGAATCCCAATGCCCCCAGGGCGCCGTGCGTGGGCGTGTGGCTGTCCCCGCAGGCAATCACCATTCCGGGTTGGGTCAGGCCCAGTTCCGGTGCGATGACGTGAACGATGCCCTGGCCAGCTGATCCCATGCCATACAGCGGAATTCCGAAGTCCTTGCAGTTCCCTTGGAGGGCCTGCAGCTGGTTCGTAAGGGCAGTTCCCGGACCTCCGAGTCCTCTCGTGCTGACGCCGTGGTCCGCGGTGGCCAAGGTGAGGTCTGTTCGGCGAACGGAGCGGCCCTTGCTGCGCAGGCCGGCGAAAGCCTGCGGGCTCAGATCATGAACGAGATGAAGGTCAACGTACAACCGGTCAGGAACTTCCCCGCTGCCGGCCACGCGGTGCTTGTCGAGAATCTTCTCGAACATCGTCCCGGTCATGACCTGAGCGCCCGGACTGGAGACTCGCCCTGCACATCGGCCTCATGCCTCCGTTGCCGGGCTTGCAACTGACCAAAGTCATCACCGTCCAGGGCGGCGCGGCATTTGCAGGGCCTTGTCGCCATAGCGCTTCTCATCTTAGGTACTCTCCTGGCCTTCATGCCGCCTCGTTGCGGCTGATTCATCACCCGCCACAATGTGACGGGGTTCTCATAACTTCGACACTATTCACAGCCCGGAGCGAAGAGAAACACTCATTGGAGGCAATTCACAACGGGCAGTTGTGAACACCGCCACTTCTCCAGGGCGACCGGAGAAGGCTGCCCAACGAATCGCTGGCCCTGCCCCAAGACCCCTATTACCAAGCTGGAGCGTGTGAGGGGCGAACCGACGCGGAGTACGAGCTGTCTGGCGTGCGGGACGCCCCGCTAGGGCAGGCTGCCTTTGCGGTCGAGGGCCTGACAGACTGCCTTGGCAAATTCGCTGGTCGATACCGGCTCGGTATCCCGGATCGCTAGGTCTGCCGTTCTCACGCCAGAGCTCATGACTTCGATGCAGGCGTTTTCAATGGCCGCGGCTGCTTCCGCAAGACCAAGTGAATGACGCAGGAGCATAGCCGCGGACAAAATGGTCGCCGTTGGATTGGCGATGCCGAGACCCGCAATGCCCGGTGCAGACCCGTGAACCGGTTCGTACAGGCCCCACCTGTCGTGGCGCAGGCTGCCGGATGGCATCAGTCCCAGGGAACCTACGATCCCGGCGATTTCGTCGCTGAGAATGTCACCGAAGAGGTTTTCCGTGACAATGACGTCAAAGGTTGATGGGCGCAGGATGAGCTGCATGGCGCAGTTGTCGACGTACAAGTGCTCTACTTCCACGTCCGGAAACTCCTGGAGAGTCTCGATGGCAACCTCCCGCCACAGACGGGATGACTCCAGCACGTTCGCTTTGTCCACCGAGGTCAGCCGGCCTCCCCGTGACCGGGCCAGTTGTGCTGCTACGCGCACGATGTCTCTGATCTGCGTGGCCGTGTATTCCATGGTGTCGAATGCTGTGAGCTCACCATCGATTTCTTCGCGTCCCTTTCGGGGAGAGAAGTAGGCACCCCCGACTGCCTCCCTGACCAGCATGATGTCGACAGGTTCGCTGCCAACGCGGAGCTGGTCCGGCAGATATGAGATGCCGGGGCGCAGGTTAGCGAAGAGATTGAAGTCCCGGCGGAGTCGGAGCAGCCCGCCTGGGCCCGGATTCTGGTCATCAGGGAGTTGGTCCCATTTTGGTCCACCCACGGCTCCGACAAGGACGGCTTCGCTGTCCTTGCATATCCGGATTGTGTCCTCCGGGAGCGGAGTCCCTTTCTCTTCGATGGCGCAGCCGCCCAGCAGACCCGTTTCGAATTCGAGGCCGAGGTCCTGCTGTTCCGATACGAGTTTCAGCACATCGACAGCTGCCTCTACAATTTCGGGTCCGATGCCGTCCCCCGGCAGCACTCCGATCCGTCGTGATTTGGAATTTGCATTCATAGTTGCCTTCTTTTTCTGCTTCAGCGGGATATTCATTCATCTGGCGCCCTTACCGCCTGGGTTTACGATCGGACGGCGGATCTACGACTCAGAACACGGTGTTGGCTCTATATGGAGACCGTGGAGCGGCGTTCGATCCGGTGCTGCCTCGCCTCAGACGTTTGGGGACCTGACAATGGGATCTGTGGTTTGGACTGTTTCGGCGTTCTTCAGCAATGCCAGGGCTTCGGGGAGATCCACTACTTCGCCATACCGGCTTTGAATATCTAGCAGCGACTGCCGGTGGGCGTCGCCTGAGCGGTCGGCTACCGCGTCCCGGGGGACATAGACCTTGTAGCCGTGCTGGATGGCGTCAACGGCGGTTGCCCGGACGCAGCCGGATGTTGATGCGCCGACAATCATCACGGTCTCAATGTGCGAGGCCGTCAGCAGTGACGCCAAGGGGGTGTTGAAGAATCCGGAAGCAACGAGTTTGGTCAGGACCGGTTCGCCCGGTTCCGGAGCTACCCGGTCATCAATTTCGACATCTGGGCTGCCGGCTTTCAGAACGGCGGCGGAAGGGTTTTTTTCGATAAACCGCCTAGCCGCCAGGGCGCCGGATTCGTCGTAGGCCACTGTCGTATAAACCACCAGTGCTCCCGCTTCGCGGGCGGCGGAGAGAAGCGTGGCCGTTGCGTCCAGGGCGGAGTCGGCCGGACAGTACAGCTCGGAGTCCGGATTCGTGAAAGCCGTGGAGAAGTCGATCACCAGAAGGGCGATCCCTGTTGCCATGGTCATCTGTTGTGCTTCCTGCCATCTCTCATAATTGTGCGCCTTCTGAAGCTGTGCGAACCCCGGCTGGGGCCACCACGCAGGGGACACCTCGAAACAGATCTCCGATTAGGGGCGCGCAGCGCCGGGACGAGGCCCCGCTGATATAGGCAGCTCATGGCGAGATCCCGTTCCCTCCAAGTCGTCCGGGATTCCTGTTTGTCATGTGACTCATTGAGCGTTTCCACGCCATCCAAACCGTTTGGCGGCGCAGACCTGAAAACGCGGCCGCTGCGGCTAGCAGCACGCCAGTGATGATCGAACTGACCCAGCTCGGGCTGGCAAGCATCCCGAACATCGCCTGCAGCAAACTGAGCGACAAGGCGCCCAGCGCGATACCCCAAGCGGTGCCGCGTCCGCCGGCAAGGCCCACTCCCCCGATCAGCGCGGCCGTACCCGCGAAGACGAGCGGCGCGAAGCCCGGGTTGACCAGGGCCGAGGAAAGGGTGAAGGCGTTTAGGGCGCCGGCAAGACCGGCCAGGACCCCGGAGATTACAAAGACTCCCGTCGTGACACGTTCAACGTGGACGCCTGCGATGTGGCTTGCTCGGGCGTCTCCTCCAACGGCGCGGATGTCGCGGCCGAGACGCGTGCGTGCCATCACGGTTGCTATCAGTACGAAACAGCCCAGGACGACGAGCGTGTGCATTGACAGCACCGCGGCCAAGGGCCGGTCAAGGATGATTCCTACTCCGACGTCGTCGTAGGAAACGGTTCGGTCGTCCCCTAGCGTCCGGCTCAGCCCGAGCAGTACGAGGAACCCCCCGAGGGTCACAGCCATCGAGTTGATCCTGAATCGGGAGACGATGCTCCCCTGGATGAGTCCGGCGACCGCTCCCACGAGGACTGCAGCGGCAACCCCCGTCATGGGCGCACCCTGTCCGAGTTTGACGGCCACCATGCCCCCAAGGGAATACATGCCCAGCGTTGAGAGGTCGAACTGGCCAGCGATCATCGTGATTCCCAAGGCAAGCGCAATGAGACCGTAGGTGCCGAAAATCTGTAAGGCGGTGTACACCGAGAAAGTACTAAAGGTGCTGCCCGCAGCAACGGGAACGACTGCAAACATGACAGTCATTAGTAAGAACGTCATCGAGGCCGAAGACCGAGGCAGGGGTGTTCGTTTCAGCTTGGCGATCAAAGCACTCATCGAACCCGTCTCCTCATCTGGAAAATTAGCAACACAATTAGCACCAGCACACCGGTTACCAGCATCTGGGCGCCTCCGCCGAACCCGCGAAGCAGGAGCATGTTTGAGATCAGAGCGATGAAGAGGGCACCATATACGGTGTGCTGGACCTTTCCCCGGCCCCCGCCAGCCGCGGCACCGCCGACGAGAACGGCGGCGATAGCGTCGTACGTGTACCGGTCCCCGCCGCTGAGCAAAGTGGCATTCCCGTCCGTTGCCCCGAGCAGGACACCTCCCAAAGCAGCGCAACCTCCTGCAATTACGAAACCTGCCACCACCGTGCCGGTGACGGGAATTCCTGCGGCACGCGCGGCCCGGGAATTCTCCCCAACCAACCGAATCAGCTGACCCGTCCGGCTCCAGGACAGCCACGCGGCAACAGCGAGAACCAGCGCCACCAGTACATAGACGGACAGCGGCAGCCCCGCATAAACAGCGCTCAACCACTGGTAGGAAGCACCCGCTGGCGGGTAGACAGTCGACTGATTTGTCAGCCAGGACGCCACACCAATCTGGAGCGAGCCGAGGCCGACCGTGACAACGATGGGGTTGGCCGCGAGTCCGCCGATGAGCAAACCCTGAACAGCACAAACCAATGCACCCATGACTATCGTCAGAACCAGCGCCGGCAGCACTCCGATGCTCATCCAACTAAGAAAAGCCATGGACGAGATGGTCAGTGTGCTACCCAGGGTGAGGCAAAAGAGGCTCCCGCTCAGGGTGACACACGTCATCCCCACGGCCACGATCCCGAGAATGCCCACTCCCGACACGGTTGCCTTGAGCCCTTCGAGCGTGAGAAACCCATCCGTGGTTAAAGCCCCATAGACCAGAACGGCAAGTGTCGCCACGGCCAGGAGAGTCTCTGCGCGGCCGATACTCCGTCGATTTTTCCGGCCCGACTCGGTGGGCACGGTCAGCACCATCTCCCCGGTCATGGGTTCACCACTTCTCTCTCAACATGAGTCATGTCCGACAGGAGCTCCTCCGTTGTGACTTCGGCCCGCGGTCTCGCCGAGACGATGCGCCCGGCGCTGAGGGTCACCACTTCATCGGCGAGATCAAGGATTTCGTCCAACTCGGTTGAGGCGAATACGACGGCGTTCCCTGCCGTGGCAGCGTCGCGTATCAGCCGGTGGATTTCGCTTCGGCCCGCAACATCGACTCCCCTGGTGGGTTCGTCCAGGAGCAGGACTCCCTTGTCCCCGCGCATAAGACAGCGACCGAGAAACGCCTTTTGTTGGTTTCCTCCGCTGAACGTCCCCACAGGTGATGCCATTTTCGATTCCAGCCCTACGATTCGCGCTAGCCCTGAGGCAATGGAGCGAAGCGCCCGTGACCTGACGAATCCGGCCCGGGACAGCGAATCTAGTCGGGTCGCGACAAGGTTCGTCTGCGTCGACTGCTCAAGGAACAGCCCCTCTGATTTCCGGTCGTTCGACACGTAGGATAAACCGGCACGCAACGATGCCGAAGGCGACCCAAGGCGTACGCGCTTGTCCTCGGCAAAGACAAGTCCCGATGCCTCGGGGACGAGGCCGGCCAGTGCCCGCAACACGTCGCCTGCGCCCGAACCAATCTGACCTGCAAGGGCCACGATGCGGCCCCGGTCCACCGCCAGGTCAATTCCGTGGAGACGAGGTGTCTGCAGCCCGCGGACCTGCAGCCTCGGAGAAACCTCAGCAGCCAGGACCGGTCGCACCGTGTCATCACCCTTGACCTCACCGACCATGAGTTCGATCAATGACCGCTTAACGAGCTTCCCGACTTCCGAGGTGGTGACTTTGTTGCCGTCCCGGAAAACGCTCACCTTGTCGCAGATTTCGAGAACCTCGCCTAGCCGGTGCGAAACATACAGAACACTCGTTCCCTCCGACGCCGCAGTCTTCACGGCCTTGAAAACCAGGTCGATCTCTACGTCACTGAGAGTTGCCGTGGGTTCGTCCAGTATCAGCAGACGTCCGCCCCTGCCCAGTGCCCGGGCGATCTCGACGAGTTGCCGCTCCCCCAGGGAAAGGCGCTCGACCAGGGTCAACGGGTTGAGGCCCTCCAGCCCGACCCTGGCCAAAAGTCCCTTGACGAAAAGTTCAGATGTGGCGTGTCGGACGAAGAACGGAGCATTCGGGAGACCGAGCAGCAGGTTTTCGCGGACCGACAATGCGGGGATGAGGCTGATCTCCTGATCGACAACGGAGACTCCCGCCCGTTGGGCATCGCCAGGGTGATGGAAGTCCACCGTCCTTCCGTCGATCGCCATGGTTCCGGCGTCCTGCCTAACGATTCCGGACAGGACCTTGACCAAGGTGCTCTTTCCCGCCCCATTATGGCCGCAGAGAGCGTGTATTTCCCCGGCTTCAACAGTGAGATCAATTCCTTTCAGAGCGTGAAGTGCGCCGTAGCTCTTCGTCACGCCGGCCATCTGCAGCCTCGGAGGTTCAGACCGCTGATCCCTATCGGTCACGGGCAAATCTTTCCGTCGAGAGCTGCCTGTACGTTGGCAGCGGTGATGCGGCTTTCGGGCGCGAACAGTTTCTTCGGAAGGTCCTCACCGGCCAGATACTTCAGGGTCATCTCGACCGTGTACTTTGCCTCCTCCTCGGGGCTCTCAGAAGCAGTTCCAAACAGTTCCCCGGCCTTGATGGATTCAAGACCGCTCATGTAGCAGTTACTACCAGAGACAACGAGGCCTTTATCTCCGCCCACCGTCGTGCCGGCCTGCTTGGCACCCTGGATGATCCCCAATGCCTGATTGTCTGCCATGCCATACGCGGCCTGGATGCCGCCCTTGCTCGCATACTTAGCCAAAAGCTGCTGAGCGAGTCGCTGCGACGTGGCCTGGTCCCAGTTGCCGTCCTCTACAGCGACCAAATCCAAACCTTCTACGGTCGCGAGTTCCTTCTTGAAAGCTTCCAGCCTCACTGAGACCTGTTCCGTGCCTGCCGTCCCCGTGATCGCAATGACGTTGCCTTTCGAAACTCCCTGCTTTTTCAAGCCCTCGATGATGTTCTGGGCGGCGAATTTGCCCAGACTCACCTGGTCCGACTCGACTGAAAGCGCAAAAAGATCGTCGGCCGGCTTCGGCGGCGAAGTCATGTTGATGACCGGGATCCCGGCGGTCTGCGCGCGCGTAAGTCCAGGAGTCAGCGCCCGGTAGTCCAGGCCGAGCAACATGATCAGATCCGGTTTGGCTGCAACGGCGCGGTCTAGGTTTTGGACCTGGACCTGCGGGTCGAAGGGATCCTGGAGATACGTGACCTTGGCGCCCTTTGCCTCCATGCCTTCGATGACGACGGCGTTGTAGATCTTCGTCCAGGGGTTAACATCGCCGGCACCCACCAGGTAAACATTCATCCCGGACACGTCTTTGGTAGCCATCGCCGCGGGCTTTTCGGCCGCCGCCGCTCCGCAGGAGACGGTCCCAAACACCAGAGCCCCGGCTGCCAGGGCCGCCCCGATCTTCGAAGTAGAACTGTGAATCTTGATCATGGTCATTCAGCTTTCACTCGTAAGTCTCATGACTGCACGCCGGGCCCCACGCCTTCGTGATGTCCGGATACCCCGGCGCACTGGCGGGGCTCCACTGGTCAGATCGACTCTAGGAGCGGTCAAGGGGTCAAATGAAACACCTATTTGAGCCGGTCAACAACCACAGATTGTGAATCGGTGAATCCAAATAGTGTTGCCCACATCACATTTCACCTAGCGTTGGCGGGGCCCGCCGCGTCATGACCCCGGTGTAGAGCGGGAAACTTCGTGAAAATCCAAAAACTAGGGATGATCCGGGTGGATGTGGATGTGGATGTGGATGTGGATGTGGATGTGGATGTGGACGGCACACAAGCCCAGAGTCACGAGCCCAGGGCTATGAGGGCGTCCGGAGCCTGGCAACCTCACGAAACGCGCCAACTCGCTGATGGTGGAACCGGCTCTGGAACTCCACACGACCCGGGCCCTGATCGACAGCCACTTGAACCGCTTGCGGGACGCCCGGCATCCTGCAGTACCAACGCCCATCGGTTCTTACAGCGGTCTCGCGCAACACTCGGTTGCGAGAAGAGGTGCAATCAATGAGGTTGCTTAAAGAGCATCTGCCCTAATGACGCCGAGGGGAACCGAAATGCATCAAGAGCGGGCCCAGTCCCAGACGCTAGCGGAAGCTTAATTCGAGACAACGCAATAGGGGCGGTTCAATGGACCACCACTACTCGCACTCAACCGTTAGTCTTGCAGTCGTACATCAGGGAACCACCCTGCTGGTGCACGTTTTGGCTCCAGATGTTCGGGGTCCCTGTGCTTTTGATTATCGCATTTGTAGAACGGGCCGCGGGGGTCCAGGAGCACGCTCATGTGGTGGTCCGCGTGGTCCTTCCACCAGACACTGATACCCGTTGCCCCGTCGAGGCGCAGATGTTCCCAGGCCCGCCACAGCGCTTCCACGCGGGAAAGGGCTTCGGGGTGGAAGTACCACTCGATGCACCATTTGGCGGCGCGGCCGTCGACGTCGCGGACGTAGGTCGGCAGCAGCTGCTCGTGCAGGAACTCCTCGGCTGAGCCGTAGACCAGTTCAGGTGGCTTCTGCTCTTCCGCGGGCCTTTCGGCGGGTGCCTCTGTCTCGCCGGTAGCAAGAGCTGTGCTGAATCGTCCGATGTCGCTGTTCATCTCAGCGCCTCCTACGTCGTGACCCAGGGATTGGCCACCGGCTCGGCTGCCGCCGGTGCGGTCGGTTCTTCGGGGCGGGGGCTGTAGGTCTTGATGGATGCCTCGACGGCTTCTTTGTGGGGCCCGGTGTACCAGGGCAGTGTCCGGACGAGGGTGGCGGGTGCGCCGGAGGCGAGGACGACGGCGCGGCCACGGTCGAGTTCGGCGAGGTTGGAGACGTCGAAGATGCGTTCCTTGCCTTCCTGCCGGGAGCGGCTGGAGCCGGATTTTCCGGAGGAAATGGAGACGTTGGTGTAGCTGTAGTCCCCGATCAGGTCTGAGAGGGCGCGGAGGAAGCCTTCTTCGGCGACGCCGCCGCCGTAGACCTTGACGTTGGCGGCGGACCAGATTTTCCGCATGTTTGCCTCGCCCCAGAGTTCGACGCCCTGTGACCAGGACTGCAGGATGCCCATGACGATCAGGCCCTTGGAGCCGTAGTGGCTGAACTGGTCCGGCAGGCCGGCCCAGCGGACGACGTTGGCCAGCTCGTCCAGGGCGAACAGTGCCGGCAGTGGCAGGCGGCCGCCGCTGCGCTCGGCGCGTTCCTCCATGGCCTCGGCGATGGCCACCGTCAGTGCTGTGGTGAGGGGTGCGGCGGAGCCGGCCCCTTCCTTGGAGAGAATGTAGATCGTCTCCTGTGAGGCGGCGAAGTCGTGCGGCTTGAACTGTCGGCGGGGGTCCGTGGCCACGGACTCGCCGCGTGCCGGGGCGACCCAGCGCAGCGTGTTCCTGCTTTTGAGGCATTGGATCATCTTCTCGGCGGTGCCGAAGATACCGTCGCGCTGCTTGTCAGCCAGCTTCAGCGTGGACTCCAGGCCCTTGTACTGGAGCTCGTAGTCGTGTTCTTTCAGGATTTCGATGGGTTCTTGGCTGACCTGCTCCGTCACCCATAGATACACCTGGGTGATGGGCAGCTCCCCGAGCGCGGCCGCGAGGAAGTACGAGGAGAGGATGTCTTCGGCTTTGGGATCGAAGTAGGCATCCGGCTTTGACCCGGGGGTACGCGAACCGACCGAGAAGTGCTGGGTGAGTTTGTGGGCCTTCTCTTCGTCCGTTACGTAGGAGAGGGGGTTCCACCACCAGTCGGGTTCCTCCTGGGCGATCTTCTGCGGATCAAACACCCACACCGGAGCGGTCAGGACCCGGACGCCGCGGGTGCCGTCCACCACGTCGCGCTTGTTCGAGGTCGAGACGACGGCACCAGGTGCGTCCAGGA
>Ga0247742_10000120_pt1 | contig 68058 bp, 69 predicted proteins | sample UWRJL208509C2_FD_180944 | JGI IMG/M metagenome (GOLD analysis project Ga0247742, IMG submission 180944) | Plant litter microbial communities from Arlington Agricultural Research Station in Wisconsin, United States - UWRJ-L208-509C-2 | ecosystem: Environmental > Terrestrial > Plant litter >...
GATCCGGACTGGCTACAATTGGCCGATCAAGATTCAGGGCTCGACTGGCGACATATCGCCTAGCCCAACTACTTAGCAAGCGGAGCCCATCATGGAAAAACGTGAAGAACTCTACCGCGGCAAAGCCAAGTCGGTGTACACCACCGACGACGCTGACCGCTTGATCCTGCTGTTTCGCAACGACACTTCGGCGTTCGACGGCAAGCGTATCGAGCAACTTGACCGCAAAGGCATGGTGAACAACAAGTTCAACGCCTTCATCATGCAGAAACTCGAAGCGGCCGGCGTACCGACCCAATTCGACAAACTGCTGGGCGACAACGAATGCCTGGTGAAGAAACTCGACATGATCCCGGTCGAGTGCGTCGTGCGTAACTATGCCGCTGGCAGCCTGGTCAAGCGCCTGGGCGTCGAGGAAGGCATCAAGCTCAACCCTTACACCTTCGAACTGTTCCTCAAGGATGACGCCAAGGGCGACCCGTTCATCAACGAATCCCACGTCGTGGCATTCGGTTGGGGCACCGCCGAGCAACTGGTTCGCATGAAAGAGCTGTCGCTCAAGGTCAACCAAGTGCTGACCAAGCTGTTCGACGACGCCGGCCTGCTGCTGGTGGACTTCAAGCTCGAGTTCGGCGTGTTCTCCGACGGCTCCATCGTGCTGGGCGACGAGTTCAGTCCGGACGGCTGCCGCCTGTGGGACAAGGACACCGGCAAGAAAATGGACAAGGACCGCTTCCGCCAGGGCCTCGGTGACGTCATCGAAGCCTACGAAGAAGTCGCCAACCGTCTGGGCGTACCGCTTTAATCGACGCAAGCATCTGATAGCACGGAAAAAAGTTCACTCAGGGGGTTCGCTTCCAGTGAATGTGCTGTTATGATGCGCGCCGTTGGAGAGATGCCAGAGTGGCCGAATGGGACGGATTCGAAATCCGTTGTACCTTCACCGGTACCTAGGGTTCGAATCCCTATCTCTCCGCCATTATTCAGTTACGTTAAACCCCCGATAACTTCAACGTTGTCGGGGGTTTTTCGTTTCGGCGCAAAATAAAATGGCGAATTCTGTTACGGTCTTCGTTAAATGGCTATCCGGATATCGGTCATGAACCTGGAAAAACTGCTGACACACTTGCGTGATCGTCTTCCAGACCTATTGGCGGTATACCTCTTCGGCAGTCAAGTGACCGGTGATGCTGGCGTCGACAGCGATCTGGATGTAGCGGTGCTGTTCGCGGGGACTATCGAGCCCTTGCTGCTGTGGCGGTTGTCCGGGGAGTTGGCGGATATTGTGGGCGTTCCCGTGGACTTGCTCGATTTGCGCGCCGCCTCGACAGTGATGCAGCATCAAGTCGTCACCACTGGGCGTCGACTCTGGGCAAAAGACAGTCAGGCAGGTGTTTTCGAAAGTTTTATCTTGAGTGAGAAAACCGCACTCGACACCGCGAGGGCCGGGCTGCTGGCAGATATCCGTAAGGACGGGAAAGTCTATGGTCGATGATGTTCTTATCAATAAGGCGGCCAGCATTGAGCGTTGTGTTGCCCGAGCCCGCCAGGAATACGATAAAGATCCTGTAAGCTTTGCTACCGACTTTACTCGCCAGGATGCTGCGATATTGAATATCCAGCGTGCCTGCGAAGCAGCATTGGACATGGGACAGCACCTTATTCGTCGAGAGCGTCTGGGCATTCCGCAGAGTGCTAGGGACGTGTTCGAATTGCTTTCCCAAGGTGGATGGATCGATGAGTCATTGCTCACCAGCCTGAAAAATATGGTTGGGTTTCGTAACATCGCCGTGCATGAGTACCAAACGCTTCAGTTGCCGATTACTGTCGCGATTATCACCCAGCATCTGGACGATTTTCTGGCGTTCAGCGCCCATATCCTGACTAAGGATGGGAACTCGGAAAACCGGCCGGTTTAAGCTATTTCACATATCAATGAAAAAGCCCCGTTACTGCACAGTAATGGGGCTTTTTTCGTTTGCGGCGCGACCACCCGATATTCACGCCAGCATCGACATCAACCCACCTTGCCTATCCAGTTTGGCCAGGTCATCAAAGCCGCCAATATGGGTGTCTTCGACAAAAATCTGCGGCACGCTGCGTCGGCCGCTGCGGCTGAGCATTTCCTGGAGTTTGCCAGGTTGTGTCTGGATATTGATTTCATCGGTGGCGATGCCTTTGCTGGCCAGCAGGGCTTTCGCGCTACGGCAGTAGGGGCAGGTGTCGGTGGTGTAGAGCGTCACGGTTTTCATGGTCGGCACTCCGCAGGTGATGGGCGTGTTCACACGTCGACGGCAGGGAAATCGATGTCGGTGAGGGCGGCGTTGTTCAGGTAGTTGGTCAAGGTTTGCGACGCCACGTGGGCGATCACTTCGATGATCTTGGCGTCGGTGATCCCGGCGGTTCGCGCCGCGTTGAGTTGCTCGACGCTCAGGTGACCGCGGCTCTCGGTGACTTGCTGGGCAAGGGTGGCGTAGGCGTTGAGCTGGCCATGACGGGCGCTGAGGATGTCTTGTGGCGACAACCCGGCCTTGCCGGCGAACAGCGTGTGCGCCGAGAGGCAGTAGTCGCAGCCGTTGACTTGCGAGGTGGCGAGGAAAATCGCTTCTTTTTCCGTGGCGCTCAGCGACGTCTTGCCCAGGGCGGCAGATTGCTGCAGGTAGGACGACAGGACGGCCGGGGCGTGTGCCAGGGTTTTGAAGACATTGGGCAAGAAGCCGATTTTTTTCTGCACGCCTTCCAGCAGTGGGCGGATGGCTTCAGGGGCTTGTTCGAGGGTCAGGGCAGTGATGCGGCTCATGGTGAGGCTCCGTAAGATTCAAGCGCGGTGTGCGCTGGGTACGGGGCTCATGTTAGGGATCCGTGCTGGTGTTAAGGGTGCGAATCGTCGAGGATATGCGACAGATCGTCCAGATATGCCCTTGGAGCCTTTCTATGGATCGCTTATCCACGTTGCTCACGCATTTCGGTGTCAATGCGGGCACCTTCCACAGCGGAACCTTTTGCGGGACCACGGCGTTTGATGGCAGTCAAAGCAGCGGCCACCTGCATTTGCTTCGGGGCGGTGAGTTGGCCCTGAAACTGGGCGATGACCGCGATATTGCGCTCGCCGAGCCCACCCTGATGTTTTTTCCGCGACCGTATCGCCATCGACTGTTCGCCGCCGAAGGTGCCGACACGCTGCTGGTGTGCGCGTCGCTGACGTTCGATGGCGGAGCCGGCAATGCCTTGGCCGCCGCGTTGCCGGACTATCTGATCATCAAGCTGGATGAAATACCCACCCTGGCCAGTACCCTCGATTGGCTGTTCAACGAGGCGTTTGGTGAGGTCTGTGGTCGCGAAGCGATGATGGATCGCTTGTTCGAGTTGCTGGTGATCCAGCTGCTGCGGCGCATTCTGGAAGACCGTTCGCAAACTCCCGGGATGATGGCGGGTCTCGCCGATCCACGCCTGTCGCGGTCGTTGGGGCTTATGCACGACGAGCCGAGCAAGCCGTGGAGCGTGGCTGAATTGTCGGCGGCGGCGAACATGTCCCGCGCCAGTTTCGCCGAGCGTTTTCGATTGGTGGTCGGGCAGACGCCAGTGGATTATCTGGTGAGCTGGCGCATCAGCCTGGCGCAGAAACGCCTGCGTGAAGGCCGGCCCATTGCCCTGATAGCCCAGGAAGTCGGTTACGAAAGTCCTTCAGCGCTGGCCCGGGCGTTTCGCCGTAAAACCGGAGTCAGCCCCAGGGAGTGGGCCCAAGGCGGGAAATAGCGAGGTCGGAACTGTTCGCGTGTGCCCCGACAGCTCCGACATCGGCCTGCGGCCTAGATCTCCTTCACGGGCGTTTCTCCCGTTGCCCCTTTTATCAGCCCGATCACGTGCAGGCAGTCGGCTTTGTTCACGTAGGATTCGCCGCTGGCGAGGGTCTCGTGATTGCCCGCGCGTAACCGCCAGCGCCATTGTCCTTTGCCAGTGTTGGGCGTGCCGCGGGATTGCCGGTAAATCTCAAAATACATTCAGTTCGCTCCATGCGAGGGTCCAGTGCGACAACGTGTGTGGCGCATCGAGGCAAGCCTAGCGGAGCTGGTTTTTTTGGCTATCGGGCATTTGTTTCCAATCGTTGGTAGATGTTTCCTGACGTGCCCCGCAGCGAGCAGGGTCATTCCGATGGACGCGCCACTCTGGCCTTTCTAAACTGCCCCATGTCTTGGGGACAGGGGGCTGTGAATGAATCGCAATGAACTGCGCAAAGCCGACATCAACCTGATGGTGGTGTTCGAGACGTTGATGCTGGAACGCAACGTGACGCGGGTGGCGGAAAAGCTGTTTCTCGGGCAACCGACCATCAGTTCCGCGCTCAATCGCATGCGCACCATGTTCAATGATCCGCTGTTCATTCGCGTCGGTCATCGCATGGAACCCACGGCCCGGGCCGAGGAGATTTTCCAGCACCTGTCGCCGGCCCTCGACTCGCTGTCGATGGCCCTGAGCCTGACCCACGATTTCGATCCGGCGAAGAGCACCATGACTTTTCGCATTGGCCTCTCGGACGATGTCGAGTTCGGTCTGCTGCCGCCGATGCTGCGGGCCTTGCGCCAGGAAGCGCCGTCGGTGGTGTTCGTGGTGCAGCATGTCGATTACTGGCGAATTCCCGATCTGCTGGCGTCCGGCGATATCACCGTCGGGATCAGCCAGACCCGTGGCCTGCCGGCCAATGCCAAGCGTAAGTTGTTGCGTCATATCCAGCCGCGGGTGTTGCGCGCCGACGCTTCGGACACGCCGCTGACCCTCGACGAATACTGCGCCAGGCCCCACGTGATCGTGTCGCACACCGCCAACGTAGTGGGTTTCACCGATGAGTGGCTGGCCGAGATCGGTCGCAAGCGCCAAGTGGTGTTGTCCGTGCCGCAATACAGCGCGTTACCGGCGTTGCTGGCGGGGACGGACATGCTCGCCAGCTTGCCGGACTACACCGCCACGGCCATGGCGGCGTCGGGCCAACTGTTCAGCGAGCCGTTTCCTTTCGAGACGCCAACCCTGGATTTGTCCATGGTCTGGCTCAGCCATGTCGACACCGACCCGGCCGAGCGCTGGCTGCGCTCGCGCCTGGAGGCGTTCATGAGCGAGCCGGGTTTGTCGATGCAGCATCCGTGAGGTCGCCGCGCGTGCGGCGGCTCTGTGTTATATGTACGACCTTTCCTAAAACACCTCTGGAATCCCGACATGCCTCAACTGCACCTGGAATACTCCGCCAACCTGACCGGGCTCAATGCCGACGTGGCGTTGCTGCGCCTCAACAATGCGCTGGTCGCGACCGGGCAATTTGCGGCGGAATACGACATCAAGAGTCGCGCGGTGCAGCATCAGACCTTCCGTGTCGGCACCGGCCTGGGCGAGCGCGGCTTCGTTCACGTGAAGCTGGCCATGCTCAGCGGCCGTTCGCCGGCGATCAAAAAACAACTCTCGGAAAGCTTGCTGGCGGTGGTGCAGGATCTCTACGAATGGCCAGCGGACATCGCCGTGCAACTGTGCGTTGAAATTCTCGACATTGATCGCGAGTCCTATAGCAAAGTCGCAATCAATGTTTAGCCATTCAATAACCAAAGTTCTTCAAATCCCGATTGAACGGCTTATCCCGCCGTGTGACGCTGCGGCTTATCTGTTTCTGCGGTTTTCTGCTTATGGACGGTCGGCCCGCTGCACGCCATTGCCTTTCGCTCGCTTCCCCGGCGCCGTCGCTCTCTGCACTCCCTTCTGAACTGGCCTTCTGGGCGCTGTGGCACTGTCGTCATGCGCGCCCGCCGGATGCCGATCTTTCCCGTTGATGAATGCCACAGGTCTCGCTGACTGAAGCGAGGTCTATCGGCTGGCGACCGTGCCAGCCTTAAACGGAAAGATGAGACCCTCATGAGTCCTGCCACGTCGCGCTTTGCTGCGCCGCAAGAAGCCCTGACCTTCCTTGAACTGAACCCGCACATCGAGATGTTCGAATTGTTCATCCTCGACAACAACGGTGTGCCGCGGGGCAAGTTGTTACATCGCGATGAATTGCTGGCGGTGTACGAGAGCGGGCGCCCTTTGCCCAGCACCATCCTCGGCCTGACCATCAATGGCGATGACGTGGAGAACTCCGGGCTGGTCTGGGACGTCGGCGATATCGATTGCCGGGCGTACCCGCTGGCCGGCAGTTTGCAGCCGATGCCGTGGCGGCTGATTCCCACCGCCGCCGTGCAGGTCAGCATGCACCCCGAGCAGGGCATGCCGGCGACCGTTGCCGATCCACGGCATTTGCTGGCCAAGGTGATCGAAGGCCTGAATGCCGACGGTTATTACCCGGTAATGGCGGCGGAACTGGAGTTTTACTTGATCGACCAACAGCGCGACAGCCAGGGCCGGCCGCAACCGGCGCGGGACGTCGACGGCGGCCGCCCGCGCTCGACGCAAGTCTACGGCCTGCGTGAGCTTGAGCAGATCGAGCCGTTTCTCGCCGACCTTTACAGTGCCTGCAAGCTGCAAGGCATTCCCGCGCGCACGGCGATTTCCGAGTACGCCCCGGGCCAGGTCGAGATCACCCTTGAGCATCGCAGCGACGCCTTGCAGGCTATGGACGAAGCGGTGCGCTATAAGCGTCTGGTCAAGGGCGTGGCGCATAAGCACGGGATGGCCGCCTGTTTCATGGCCAAGCCGTTCGATGACCTGGCGGGCACCGGCATGCACATGCACGTCAGCCTGGCGGACCGGGATGGTCACAACCTGTTCGCCAGCGAGGCGCCGGACGGCACGCCGCTGCTCAGGCATGCGGTGGGCGGCATGCTCAGCACCTTGCTCGATACGTTGCTGATGTTCTGTCCCAACGCCAACTCCTACCGCCGCTTCCAGAGCAACAGCTACGCACCGCTGGCCGCGACCTGGGGCGTCGACAATCGCACCGTGAGCTTGCGTGTGCCCGGTGGCCCGGCGTTCTCGCGGCATATCGAGCACCGCATTTGTGGTGCCGATGCCAATCCTTACTTGGCGGCGGCGGCGATCCTCGCCGGCATCCATCGCGGCATTCGCGAACAGCGCGATCCGGGGGCTCCGGTGGAAGGCAATGGCTACGCCCAAGCGACCGAGTTGTTGCCCACCGATTGGCTGACCACTTTGCGTGCCCTGGAAACGTCGGACTGGGCGCGAGCGGCGTTCGGCCCTGAATTTCTCGGGGTGTACCTGGCTGTCAAACGGGCGGAGTACCGGCAGTTCATGGGCGAGGTTGGCGAGCAGGATTGGCGGTGGTATCTGCATCAGGCCTGAATAAATCCTGAACCATTCTCAAATACTTGAAAACTTAAGGTGCGTTAATTGAAGCCAACTAATCGTTGGCTTCTTTTTCACAAAAAATTGATGGTTGCCTGCCTAAAGTTAGTGCTGTCGTCGTAAATGAAATTTTCACATTTACGCCCGGCCACTCTTCTTTCGAGCCAATAAGCAGACCGCCATGTTGACGATTAAAGCCGTGCGCCCCGAATGGGTGACGTTGATTGCCTGTGCCTTTTTATTACTGGGCTTCAACCTTGTCCTGTGGCAACACTTGTTCGAGATCACCGCGTCCGATGGCAAGGGTATCGTCATGCGCGTGGCGTTCGGGCTCATGCTGTTCTGCGCGTTCAACCTGGTGCTGACGCTGCTGGCCTTTCGTTATGTGCTCAAGCCGGCGTTGATCCTGATCTTCATGGTCAGCGCCGGGGTGGCTTATTTCATGAGCCAATATGGCGTACTGATTGACGCCGGCATGTTGCGTAACTTTGTCGAGACCAATGTCACTGAAGTGCGAGACTTACTGTCGTTAAAGTTACTCGCCTATATATTTTTGCTGGGTGTAGTGCCCTCGTTTATTTTATGGAAAACCCCGATTAATTATCGCCGCTGGCACCGCGAAGTCTTAAGTAAGTTGTTAGTCGGTGCCGCCAGTGCAGTGGTGATCGGTGGTGTGGCGCTGGTGAACTATCAAGGCTTGTCTTCGTTATTTCGTAATCATCACGAGTTGCACTTGATGGTGGTGCCGAGTAATTACATTGGGGCTTCGATCGGTTATCTGCGCGAGCAGGTGGTGTCGTCGCAGCAGCCGTTCGTCAAAGTCGGTGAAGACGCGCAGCTCAACCCGAGTTGGCAGATTCATCCGCGCAAATCCCTGACGGTGCTGGTGGTGGGCGAAAGTGCCCGCGCCGAGAACTTCGGCATTCTCGGTTACGACCGCGACACCACGCCCAAGTTGGATAAAGAAGCCGGGCTGATCGCTTTTAGCGACGTGCATTCCTGCGGCACGGAAACCGCCGTGTCCGTGCCGTGCATGTTTTCCAACATGGGCCGCAAGGATTACAACGCCAGTAAGGCCAAGAATGAAGAAGGCCTGCTCGACGTGCTCAAGCGCGCCGGCCTGGATGTGATCTGGCGCGACAATCAGTCGGGCTGCAAAGGCACGTGCGATCGCGTCACCCTCGAAGACGTCAGTAAACTCAAGGACCCGGTGCTGTGTGCCAACAGCGAATGCCGCGATGAAATCCTCCTGCAAGGCTTGCAGCAATTCATCGATCACTTGGACAAGGACACCGTGCTGGTCCTGCACCAGATGGGCAGTCACGGGCCGGACTACTTCAAGCGTTACCCGAAAGAGTATGAACACTTCACCCCGGTCTGTGAGAGCAATGCCCTGAACGATTGCAGTCGCGACAGCATCGTCAACGGCTATGACAACACGTTGGTCTACACCGACCACGTGTTATCGACCCTGATCGACCTGTTGCGCAGCAACCAGGACAAGGTCGACACCGCAATGCTCTACCTCTCGGATCACGGTGAATCCCTGGGCGAGTACAACCTGTTCCTCCACGGCACGCCGTACATGCTGGCGCCGGATCAACAGAAACACGTAGCAATGCTGGCGTGGTTCTCCGACAGCTTCCAGAAGTCGTTCTCGGTCGACACCCATTGCCTGCAACTGAGTCGCGACAAACCGCTGAGCCAGGACAACCTGTTCCATTCGATGCTCGGGCTGCTGGAAGTCAACAGCCATGCCTACAACCCGGACCTGGATCTGTTCGCCGGCTGCCGTGGCGCGGTGATCGACGGCGTCCTGGCCAAAGAATGACCCACTGACCTTTTTTTCACGCAGCGGCCGGTAAGGTGCTGATCGAAGTTTCCTACAAGAGCCGTCCACGACATGTCTGCGCAACTCCCCTCTGCCGTCGAGCTTGAATTCGTCCGGCGTTACGACCATGAACACGCGCGCGATTGCCTGGCGGTCAAACCCCAGGGGCTGGCGCGGCGGTTGTGGTTCTGGCGTGGCGAGCAACTGGTGCGTCATGCACTGGGCGTGGCGGGCGAGCCGGGCCTGGTGCTGGACGTGGCGTGCGGCGCCGGGCGTTTCTGGCCGGTGCTGGCCGAGCACGCCAACCGCGTGATCCTCGCCGCCGACCCGTCCCAGGACATGCTCGATCACGCCCGCACTCACCACGGCCAAGGCTTGTTGCAGCGGATCAAGACCTTCCAGAGTTCGGCCTTCAGCATCGGTTTGTCGGCCAACGCGGTGGATTGCGTGCTGTGCCTGCAATTGTTCCAGCACTTGCCCAGTGCCGAGTTGCGCGTGGCGTTGCTGCGGGAATTTCATCGGGTCAGCCGCGACACCGTGATTGTCGCGGTGCGGGTTGATCGGCCGATTAAACCCCGGCAGCGGACCAGTGGTCAGTTGCTGGCGAACAAGGCGGAGATTGAAAGCGAGTTTCGCGCGGCGGGGTTTCGCCTGCTCAAGCATCAAGACCTGCTGCCAGGCTGCGCCCTGACGCGGGTTTACGTGTTGCGCAAACTCGGTTGAGCGGATTTGACCGGGATAAATCCTGCCTGCCGGAGGTGAATTTCGTACACGCCTTTGCTCAGTGGATGCGCGGAAATCGCCGGGGGCGATATATACTGCGCGCCATTCTTCAAGGGAGAGCCGTGTGGCCATCGATATTCACTGGATTCGCGACAACGATAGCCTCGGTCAGTTTTGCGCCCAATGGCAGCAGTTGCCCTTCGTCGCCCTCGACACCGAATTCATGCGGGTCGACACCTTCTACCCGATCGCCGGCCTGTTGCAGATCGGTGATGGCGAACGCGCGTACCTGATCGACCCTTTGACCATCAATAACTGGCAGCCCCTGGCCGCATTGCTGGAAAACCCGGCGGTGGTCAAAGTGGTGCACGCCTGCAGCGAAGACCTCGAAGTCTTGCTACGCCTGACCGGCAGCCTGCCGGCTCCGCTGTTCGACACGCAACTGGCCGCCGCCTACCTGAACCTGGGTTTTTCCATGGGTTACTCGCGGCTGGTGCAGGAAGTGTTGGGCATCGACTTGCCCAAGGGCGAAACCCGCTCCGACTGGCTTCAACGTCCGCTGTCCGAAACCCAGATCAGCTACGCCGCCGAGGATGCGCTGCACTTGGCGGAAGTGTTCGTGCGCCTGCGTCCGCAACTGTCCGACGACAAATACGCCTGGGTGCTGGAAGACGGTGCCGAGCTGGTGGCCAACCTGCGCCGCGAAGTCGACCCTTACGAGGTCTACCGTGACGCCAAGCTGGCCTGGAAGCTGTCCCGCGCCCAGCTCGCCGTGCTGCGCGAACTCTGCGCCTGGCGTGAGCGCGAGGCCCGGGCCCGCGACCTGCCGCGCAACCGCATCGTCCGCGAGCACTCGCTGTGGCCGTTGGCCAAGAGCCAACCGGACAACCTCACCGCGCTGGCGAAAATCGAAGACATGCACCCGCGCACCGTGCGTCAGGACGGCGAGTTTTTGCTCGACCTGATCAAAAAAGCCGCCAGTGTCGGCCCGGACCAATGGCCGCCAGCCGTGCCGGAGCCCTTGCCGGTGGACGCCGCCGCGCTGGTCAAGCGCCTGCGCGCCCTCGGCCAGGTTGAAGCTGAGCGCCTGGACATGGCTCCGGAACTGATGCTGCGCAAGAAAACCCTGGAAGCCCTGCTCAAGAGCGGTTTCCCGGACGGTCCTTATCAACTGCCTGACTCGCTGCGTGGCTGGCGCCGCGAGTTGATGGGCCAGGCGCTGCTCGACAGCCTGGCCACTGCCGGAGAACAGCCTTGAAACGTATTTGCTCCATCTACCGCAGCTTGAAGAAAAACGAGATGTACCTCTATGTGCTCAAGAGCGATGCCCTGGAGCGCGTCCCGGAAAACCTGCTGGCCGCCTTCGGCAAACCGCACCACGCGTTCGACCTGGTGCTGACCCCGGAGCGCAAGCTGTCCCGTGAAGACATCACCGTGGTGCTGGAAAACCTCGAGAAGCAGGGGTATCACTTGCAGATGCCGCCGGCCGAAGACGAGTACATCGAGCACTTGCCGGAAGAGTTGTTGCGCCGCAATGACCCGATGTGATCGGTAAGGGTCCGGTCCCGGGCCCTGGAAACACTGGATTTGGATAATGGCGATGGCCGCGCGTGGAGGAGAGCCACTCCCCCGGCGGCCCTGTGCACCGTTTTTGAAAGGTTTGAAGCATGCGCGTTCTGATTGCCGAACACGACCACCCTGTGTACGCCCAACTCCTGCGCCAGATCGCGCCGGACCTGGACGTGCTGACCAGCGGTGACTCCGCCGAACTGGCCCGCCTCGCGGCCGATTGCCCGATCTGGCTGGGCCAGCCGGACTTGCTGGCAACCCTGTTGCGTCAGGGCCACCGGCCGCAATGGCTGCAATCGACCTGGGCGGGCATCACGCCGCTGCTGGCCGATGGCCTGACCCGCGATTACCGCCTGACCCGCGCCGTGGGCATCTTCGGCCAGGTCATGGCGGAATACGTGCTGACTTACATGCTCGGGCATGAGCGCGAAGTGCTCGCGCGATTGGTCAGCCAGGTCGAGCGCAAGTGGGATAACCGCACGGGCCAGAGCCTGCGAGGGCGCAAGGTGTTGATCGTCGGCACCGGCGACATCGGCCAGACCGTGGCGCAATTCCTGTTGCCGTTCGGCGTCGAGTTGTACGGCATCGCCAGCAGTGCTCGCGAGCAGGCGCCGTTTGTCGAGGTCGGCGCGCTGGGCGATCTGCCGCGCTTGGTGGGCGAGGTGGATTATGTGGTCAACCTGTTGCCGAACACCCCCGAGACCCACGACTTGTACGATGCGGCGCTGTTCAAGCAATTCAAGCCGAGCGGCCTGTTTATCAACGTTGGACGCGGCGTGGCGGTGGTCGATGCTGACTTGGTGGAAGCCTTGAAAGAAGGGCATCTGGCGGGCGCAGTGATTGATGTTTGCCGTCAAGAGCCGTTGCCGCAGCGCCATCCGTTCTGGACCGCGTGGGGCTTGTTGCTCACCGGCCACAGCTCGGCCCCGACCTCACCGACCATGATGGTGCAATTGTTTGTGGATAACTTGCGGGCGTATCAGGCGGGAGAGGCGTTGCGCGGGGAAGTGGATTTCAGTCGCGGGTATTGAACCCAGCACCGACCAAAACCTGTGGGAGCGAGCCTGCTCGCGAAGGCGGCCTAGTAGCCGACCTGTCACTAGCGGCTGTGCCCAAGACCCTGTGGGAAGCTTGCTCCCACAGGGGTTATGGTGGCCTTTAGAGGGTGAAATCCCCTTCAGCCGCCAGTTCGCTCACAGGTTTGCGCGGGCTTGGGGTTTCGCGGGCTTGCAGGTATTCGGCGAGCGTCGATTTGTCCCCCAGTTTGCCGACCGCCACGGCGGCGTGCAGGGCGTAGCCTTCGGGTATGTTCAGTTCCTTGCGGGTCAGTTCCTGGTCGAAACCGGCCATGCCGTGGGTGTGCCAGCCGCTGATCGAGGCTTGCAGCGCCAAATGGCCCCAGGCCGAGCCGGTGTCGAAGGTGTGCCACAGGGCCGGGGTTTCTTCGCTCGCGCCAGGGGCGGTGAAGGTGGTTTTGGAGATCACGATCACCAGCGCCGAGGCGTGTTGCGCCCAGCCACGGTTGAATTCGTTGAGCAGGCCCAGGAAGCGTTCCCAGTTTGGCGTGTCCCGACGCGCGTAGAGAAAGCGCCAAGGCTGCGAGTTATAGGCCGATGGCGCCCAGCGGGCGGCTTCGAAAAAGCTCAGCAGGGTTTGTTCAGGAATGGCTTCGCCGGTGAAGGCGCGGGGCGACCAGCGATCGGTGAACTGCGGGTGGATGGCAAACTCGGCAACACGTGGATGAGTGCTCATGCAGGGTTCCTGATGATGGGATAAGGGCAAAGGGATGAAAACCGCCCAGCGCAGTTGGGCTGAGCTGTAGGAATTTTCGAGCCGTGGTGGTCGCCGGCATGCAACGCAGTGAGCGTTAATGGCACGTTGGCTTGGCTCTGTGCGAGGCTGCAAAATTACTGCGTGCCGCGAAAACTGACAAGGGCTGTCCTACCGACAGTCGCCAACGCTTGGCCCGCAAGGCCTGGCGCACTAGACTGGCGGCCTTTTCACCACCTGATGTTGATGCTTGAGCCATGGCCGCCAAAGTCGAACCGTTCTGGATACGCAAAACCCTCGATCAGCTCGATTCCGAAGAATGGGAATCGCTGTGCGACGGTTGTGGCCTGTGCTGCCTGCAAAAACTCGAAGACGAAGACGACAACACCGTCTATTACACACGCATCGCCTGCAAGCTGTTGGATCTCAAGACCTGCCAGTGCACCGATTACCCGAACCGCCGCGATTTCGTCCCGGACTGCATCCAGCTCACGCCCGGCAAGGCCGACCAGTTCAAATGGCTGCCGCCGACCTGCGGTTATCGCCTGGTCAGCGAAGGCAAGGATTTGCCGCTGTGGCATCACTTGGTGTGCGGTGATCGCGACGCGGTGCACCACGAACGGATTTCCCAGTCCGGTCGCATGCTCGCTGAAGGCAGCGTGGCCGAAGACGACTGGGAAGATCATCTGATTTTTCGCGCCGGCTGATCCTTCGCCGTTTCGACACTTGAACAGGGAGCGTGCATGGCTACGGGGTTGAAACAGGCATTGGCGCTGGGGCTGCTGCTGTTGAGCACGCCGCTGTGGGCGGCGCAGAAAGTCGATCTGGATTATCACGTGCGCCTGTTGCCGCAAAGCGACCAGGCGGAAGTGCGCCTGACCCTGGCCCAAGGCTCGGCGGTGCGCAGCCTGGATTTCGACCTTGGCGATGGCAGCCAGTACAGCGACTTCAAGGCCGACGGCCAGTGGCAACTGAGCCCTGGAAAAACCGCTCGGGGCATCTGGCAACCGGCAGCGGACAAGGCCAGCCTGACTTATCGCGTACGCATCAGCCAAGGCCGCAAGGGCGGCAGTTTCGAAACACGCATGACCCCGAAGTGGGCGCTGCTGCGGGGCGAGGACTTGGTGCCGGCGGCCAAACTCGATCAGCAGGATGGCGTGGAGCTGATCTCACGTTTGGCCTTCGAATTGCCCAACGGCTGGAAAAGCGTCGAAACCGCTTGGCCGCGCATCGGCAAAAATACCTTCCGCACCGATAACCCTTCGCGCCTGTTCGACCGCCCGACCGGCTGGATGCTCGCTGGCAAACTCGGCAGCCGCCGCACGCGCCTGGGGGAGACCGAAGTCACCGTGGCCTCGCCACTGGGCCAGGGCATGCGCCGCATGGACGTGCTGACGCTATTGACCTTCGTCTGGCCGCAGGTGCAATCGCTGTACCCGCGCCATCCCGGCAAGTTGCTGATTGTCGGTGCCAACGACCCGATGTGGCGCGGCAGTCGCGGCGGTCACGAGTCGATCTACCTCAACAGCCGTATGCCGCTGGTCAGCGAAAGCGGTAGCAGCCCGTTGATCCGCGAACTGGCCCAGGTGTTCGGCCGGATCAATGATCGTCAGCGCAGCGACTGGATCAGCGAGGGCTTGGCGGAGTATTACGCCATCGAACTGGTGCGCCGCGCCGGCGGTATAAGTGATGAGCGCTACGCGAGCCTGCACGGACGGCTGGTCAAGCAGGGGCATGGGGTCGACAGCCTGCGCGGCGAGCAACTCGGCGCGGCGCAAGTGGCCCGGGCGGTGGTGCTATTGCAGGAGCTGGATCAGGAGATTCGCTTGAAGACGCGGAACAAGCGCTCACTGGATGATGTGCTGCGCGGGGCGATGCGCTTGGAGAGCGTGACGACGGCGGAGTTTGTGCAGTTGGCGGAAAGCGTCTTGGGGGAGTCTTCCAGGGTCTTGGATACTGGGTTGATTCAGTAAGGTCGCCTTCGCGGGCAAGCCCGCTCCCACAGGGTTCAGTGTCGTACGCAAAATAAGTGAGCAACACAAAAAACTGTGGGAGCGGGCTTGCCCGCGAAGAGGCCATCAGCTTCAACAAAAGCTAGGGATCAAACCCCAGCTTTGGGCGATTTCAACGAATCATTACCGGTCACCGTCGCGGTGCTGGTCGCCGCTTCGGCATTGGCTTTCATCCGCGCCAGTTCTTCACCGGCCCGTTCGATTTTCGAGCGCACGTTGTCCATGTCCTGACGACTTTTCTCCAACAGGCTTTTCGCCGAGCTGTGGCCGGTGATGCCGCGGGCCAGGGCGACGCCGCCGATGGCCACCTGGATCAAGCCAAACAGCCCGCCGCGACGCAGGCCCTTGCCCAGCATCACCACGCCGCCGGCCAGTGAGCCGACCCGCTCCCAACCCTGGACGTTCTGCGTTGGCTGGCTCTGGAATGGGGTGGAATCAATACGTTCGACGCGTTTGAGTTCGCTCATGATCGGTCTCCTTCGGGGATTGATACAAAGCTGACTGCCGAAGCGAGCGGCTTGTTCCATCGAATGTGCGGCGACTCAGCGGAATTTCGGCCCGGAGCGGGTGTTCAGCCCTTTGGCCATGCGGTCGTAGAGCACCACGTTGACCGTGGCCGCCAGGTTCATACAACCGGTGGTCGGGATGTACACCACGTCTTCGCACCAGTCGCGGATGTCTTGATCCAGCGACCCGTCTTCCGGGCCGAAAATGTACAGCGCACGGTCCGGATGGGTGTATTCCGGCAGCGAGCGGGCGCCCTCCACCAATTCCACGGCGACCGGGACGCAGCCCAGGGGCAGGATTTTTTTCAGGTCGTCGATGCCGATCAGCGGAATGTCGTAATGCACGCGCTTGGTGTCGGTGACGAAATCGGCGGCGCGTTCATAGCGCTTGCCGGTGTAAAACACCGACGCCACGCCGTAACAGCCGGCGGCGCGCATCACCGAACCGACGTTTTCCGGGGACTTGGGGTTATACAAACCAATGCAGCTGTACCGTTTGTCTGCCACGAGCGGGGTGCCTTCGGGAAAAAAGCGCGATTATACGGGGAATGGGGACAAGCGGTCAGATCAGGGATTGGCGGTGCAGGCGCGGCCTCATCGCCAGCAGGCTGGCTCCCACAGGATCACAGGTGTTCGCAAGTCTTGCATTCGACACAGCAACCTGTGGGAGCCAGCCTGCTGGCGATAGGGCCGGGTCAGGCAGTGAAGATTTTCAGTCGTCTTTCTTCATCAACCCCGCCAACGCCGCAAACGGGTTGTGCGTGGCCTTGGCGATTTTCGGCGTGCTCAGGGAGCCTTCGCCGAAGTATTGCTGGTCGGTGTAGCGCGAGTGTTCGTTGTCGTGGCAATACAGGCACAGCAATTCCCAGTTCGAGCCGTCCTGGGGATTGTTGTCGTGATTGTGATCGCGGTGGTGCACGGTCAATTCGCTCAGGCGCTTGCCGGCAAATTCCCGGGAGCAGCGGCCACAGACGTGCGGGTACATCTTCAGGGCCTTGTCGCGGTAACCCATCTCTTTGTCGCGCTTGGCGTCGGCAAGGATGCGGTCAAGCTTCGAGGTGTCGGTTGACGAACTCATGGGTTCACCTTTGTAGAAAGACTAATGACGGTTTCAAGCAATGTGCAGAGTTTAGCTCAGCCCTTGAGCTTCTCGGCAATCCAGATGGTGTGGCGCGTGCCTTTGTTGCCATGGGCGAAGACCTGCACTTCCTCGGCCTTGAAGCCGGCCTTCTTCAGCTTGTCGGAAAACTGCCGGTCCGCGCTGGCCGACCACACCGCCAGCACGCCTTTGGGCCGCAGGGCCTTGGCGCACGCGGCCAGGCCGCCGGCGGAATAGAGCCAGCTGTTGGCGCGCTGGGTCAGGCCTTCCGGGCCGTTGTCGACGTCGAGCATGATCGCGTCGAAACCCTGCGGCTCGGCTTGCAGCACCTTGGCCACGTCTTCCATGCGGATCACGGTCCGCGGGTCGAGCAGCGGGTTGCCGGCCTTTTCGCCCAGTGGGCCACGGTTCCACTCGACTACGCCGGGCACCAGTTCGGCGACCACCACTTCGGCAGTCTTGCCCAGGTGCTTGAGCGCCGAAGCGAGGGTGAAGCCCATGCCGAGGCCGCCGATCAGCACGCGGGAGTTCGGTCGGCCCGCAACCTTGCGGCACGGGATTTCGGCCAGGGCGTCTTCCGAGCCGTGCATGCGGGTGTTCATCAGTTGCCCGCCGTCACCGCCCTGGATCTTGATGACGAAGTCTTCGCCGTATTCGAACAGGCACAGGGCACCGCCGTTTTCAGGGATGGGCGCGGTGTCGAGCAGAACGAAACGTTTCATGGCGGTCTCTTAAGGGGAAGGCAAACTCGCGCGGTTGGGAGTAGCCTGCAAACAGACAACAAGGCCAACGGAGCCATTGATGAAGCGCACCATTCTAACGGTCATTGCCTTGGCCGCGCTCTCGATAACTGCAGCGCAGGCCCAGGAGCTGCAAAGCATTCCGATCAGCCCCTTGCCATCACCCGGTTCTCCCGGCACCGCAACGCCGACGCCGTATCCGCAAATCAGCCCGGTGCCGTTGCCCAAGGCGGGTGCGGGCAGTGGTGGTCCGCCGCTGGTGCCAATCGAGCGGCCCAGCCCGCCGACCAAGGATCAACCGCTGCCGGGGTTGGAAGAAAATACCAAGGCCAAGTCGCCGGGAGGCTAGACCTGCTGCAACAGCAACTGTCCATCGGCCATGCGCAGGCGCTTGGACAGCGAAACAGCCAAGGCGCGGATGATCTTGGCGGCGATCTTCGGCGCATCGTTGAGCATTTTTTCCAGGGAATCCTTGCCCAGGTTGAGCAACTGGCAATTGCTCGCTGCCACGCAACTGGCCGAGCGCCGCTCGCCATCGAGCACCGCCATTTCACCGAAGGCCCGGCCGCTGCGCAGGGTGGCCATGGTCACTCTCTGGCCATCGCCGTTGGTCTTTTGCACGGCCACCTGGCCGGTGTGGATGATGCACATGAAGCTGCCGGCATCGCCCTCGTGGAAAATCTCATCGCCTTCAGCCACCGTGCTGATGCTGAAATAGCCCGACGCCGCCGCGAAGTCCGCCGGCAACAGTTGGTCGAACAGGCCACAGTCCATCAGCCAGTCGCGAATTTCGTTGTTCAAAAAGGTCGGTTCTGACATGGCTTTACGTCTTTCTTGTGTTTATTGCTGATCCGGATTCAGGATTTCTCACCGATCCCCTGGGGGATCGGTGTTGTTATGACCTGATGGCGAAGCGGAGTTCCTCAGGCAATCTGCAAAACCTTGAAAACAAATCCATATTCGAGGGCTACGTCACGCAATCCCTGATAACGCCCGCTCATGCCGCCATGGCCGGCGCCCAATTCGGTCTTGAGCAACAGCAAATTGTTATCGGTTTTAGTGTCGCGAAGTTTAGCCACCCACTTGGCCGCTTCCCAATATTGCACGCGGCTGTCGTTGTAGCCGGCGATCACCAGCGTCGGTGGATACGCCTGGGCACGGACGTTTTCGTAGGGCGCGTAGGCCTTGATTCGCTCGTAGACCTCGGGCTCTTCCGGATTGCCCCACTCGTCGTATTCGGTGATGGTCAACGGCAGGTCCGGGTCGAGCATGGTGTTGAGAGTGTCGACGAACGGGACTTCGGCGATGGCCGCGCCGAACAGCTCCGGACGCTGGTTGAGCACCGCGCCGATCAGCAGGCCGCCGGCGCTGCCGCCGCTGATTACCAATTGCGGCGATGTGGTGAAACCTTCGGCAATCAAGTGCTCGGCGCAGGCGATGAAGTCGCTGAAGGTGTTGTGCTTGTGTTCCTGTTTGCCGGCGCGGTACCAGGCTTCACCCAATTCACCGCCGCCGCGGATATGGGCAATCGCAAATGCGACGCCGCGGTCGAGCAGGCTCAGGCGCGCGTGGGAGAACCACGGGTCGAGGCTCGAGCCATAGGCGCCGTAGCCGTACAGGTATAACGGAATCGGCTTGCCTAAAGCGTCCTTTTTCACCACCAGGCTGATCGGCACCTGCACGCCGTCCGGCGCCGTGGCCCACAGCCGTTGACTGACGTAGGCGTCTGCATCGAACACGCCGAGCACCGGGGTTTCCTTGAGCACGGTTTGTTCGCCGGTGGCGAGGATCAATTGGCGCACCTGGGCCGGGCGGTTCAGCGCCTCGTAGCGCAGGCGAATGCGATCGCTGACGAATTCCAGGCTGTTTTGCACGTAGAGGCTGTAGGCCGCGTCCGGCAGTTGCACGCGGAATGCCGGCAAGCCGTTCGGGCGCACTTCAATGATCGGCAAACCGCCTTCACGCAGGCTTAGGGTCAGGGCGTCGGCGTTGAGTGTCACGCCGTCGAGCATCACCGAAGGATTATGCGGGATCAGGCTCAGCCACTCGGACTCGCTCGGCACGCGACCGGTGTCGGCAGCGAAATACAGGGCGTAGTTGATGCCGTCGCGGTTGGTCCGAATCAGCCAGGCCCATTCGCCGTCGAGCTTGCCGTGATCGACATCGTATTCGTGATCCTCGACCCGAGGCGCCAGGCAGGTGAACGGCAGGTGCGGCTGTGCGGCGTCCAGGGCCCAGACTTCGCTGGTGGTCTTGCTGCCCAGGGACAACAGCAATTGCTGCTCGGAGCTGGAGCGGTAGCAATGCAGGAAGAAGCGTCCGTCCGGCTCATGAAACACTTCTTCGGCCGCCGTGCCGTCGAGGCGATAGCGAAACAGCTTGTGCGGACGATGGGTGTCGTCGAGTTCGCCGAAGAACAGGGTCAGGCTGTCGTTGGCCCAGGTCATGCTGCCGTCGCAGTCTTCGAACGCCAGTTCGCTAACCTTGCCGTTGGACAGTTCCTTGACGAACAGGGTGTAAATCTCATCCCCGGAGGTGTCGAGACTGTAGGCCAGGCGCTGGTGGTCGGGGCTGATACTGAACGCGCCGAGGGAGAAAAAACCGCCGTTGGCCAACGCGTTCGGGTCCAGCAGCAAGTGCTCCTGGCTGTCATCGATGTGCAGGCTGTCGTCCGTGGGGCGCGGGCAGCGGTAGTGACGCGGGTATTCGTCGCCCGCCGTGGTGCGGGTGTAATACAGGTACGGGCCCCACGGCGAGGGCAGGGACAGGTCGGTTTCGAGAATCCGTCCCTTAATCTCCTGGAACAGGGTTTCACGCAATTCGGCCTGATCGGCGAGCTGTGCTTCTTGATAGCTGTTTTCCGCGTTCAGGTAATCGAGGACCGGCGTGGTGTCGCGCTCTTGCAGCCAGGCATACGGATCGGCACTGGCGGCCTTATGGGCAATAGGCGCATCGGAAACGTTGGCGGATAGGGGCATGAAGGGCTCTCGGACGATATACACAATAGAGGTTTCGCAACGTGTAGGAGCGAGCCTGCTCGCGAAGGGGCCAGCCCATTCAACACCGTGGTTGGCTGGCACAGCGCTTTCGCGAGCAGGTTCGCTCCCACATGGATTGCGCTTGGGGCAAGCCTGATGTGCGAAAAGTCGTTACTATAAGCGCCTCTTTGCCTGCCTTGCCATGGACACCATGACCGAGAACGACTATCTGATCGCTTGGGGCCTCTACGCCTTTGCCGCTTTAGGCTGCCTGCTGGTGTGGATGCGCATGACCCGCTGGATGTGGCGCTGGCTGCGCGAGCCTCTGCGGTTGCTGATGGCAGTGTTGTTATTCAGCCCGACCATCATCGACCCGGTGAAGGAAAAGGTCGCGCCGGCCATCGCCATCACCGTGCTGGACCTGGTGCTCAAGGTCGGCAACAACGCCTGGCGGGCGATTTCCGATCTGTTCATGTACGGCATGATCGCGTTTGGCGTCTATCTGTTGTACGTGGTGATTCGCTTCCCGATCGAACGTGCATCCAAGGCGCGCCGCGAGCAAGCCGAAGCTGCGAAAGCGGCGCTGCGTTCCTCTGAGCCGGACGACGAGCCGCCCTTCGGCGTGGCTGGCGATGATCGTTACGGTCGCCCGCCGGTGCCGAGCAACCCTCAGCGGTCACGCATCGAACCGCGTTTGTAACCCTGCCCCTGTCATTGAGCGAGAGTCCGCATGTGTGAGTTATTGGGCATGAGCGCCAATGTGCCGACCGACATCGTGTTCAGCTTTACCGGGCTGATGCAGCGCGGTGGCCGCACCGGTCCGCACCGTGACGGCTGGGGCATTGCCTTCTACGAGGGCCGTGGCCTGCGGTTGTTCCAGGACCCGGCGGCGAGTTCCGAGTCGGAAGTGGCCAACCTGGTGCAGCGCTACCCGATCAAGAGCGAAGTGGTGATCGGCCACATTCGCCAGGCCAACGTCGGCAAGGTCTGTCTCTCGAACACCCACCCCTTCGTCCGCGAGCTATGGGGGCGCAACTGGTGTTTCGCCCACAACGGCCAACTCGCCGATTTCCAGCCCGCCACCACCTTCTACCGCCCCGTGGGCGATACCGACAGCGAAGCGGCGTTCTGCGATTTGCTCAACCGCGTGCGCCAGGCCTTCCCGGAACCAGTGGAGATCGAACAGTTGCTGCCGGACCTGGTGGCGGCATGCGCCGAATACCGCAGCAAAGGCGTGTTCAACTGCCTGCTCAGCGACGGTGACTGGCTGTTCTGTTATTGCTCGACCAAACTGGCGCAAATCACCCGACGTGCGCCGTTCGGCCCGGCGCGCTTGAAGGATGTCGACGTGATTGTCGACTTCCAGGCCGAAACCACGCCCAACGACGTGGTCACGGTGATTGCCACCGAACCCCTGACCGAAAACGAAACCTGGACCCGCTACGAACCGGGCCAATGGAGCCTGTGGCGGCGCGGCGAATGCGTCAGCCACGGCCAGACCGAATAAGGACGTCCCCTATGTTGCTCAGTTACCTACGGCTGGTGTTGTTTGCGGCGGGCCTGTTGATCGGTGTCCAGGTGCCGGGTTTTCTCAGCGATTACACCAAACGCGTCGAAGCCCACCTGATTGAGGCGCAGACCAGCCTGCGCGGCTTCCAGGGCACCGCCGAGCAGTTTTTCAAAGGCGACCTGCAGGCGCTGGTGGCGCATTACCGCGCCAGCGACGACCCGGTGTTTCGCAGCGACGCCGACAGCCTCGGCGCCTTGCTGACGCGCCAGGTCGCCCTCGATAAACAATTCCAGGCGATGCAAGGCCCGTGGTACATCCGCTTCCTGCAAGTGGTGCTGGCCGCCGATCCGGACATTCGCAAAGAAACCTGGAACGGCTACAGCTACCAGATCCTGCTGACTCCGGAAGCGATGATCTGGGGCATGAGCGGCGCGCTGCTGCTGTCGTTCGGCATTGAATGCCTGTTCCGCTTGATCGACTGGGTGGTGCTCGGCGGCAAACGCCTGCGCCAGAGCCGGCCGATTGAAGACCGGGATGTACGGGGCCTCTGATCAAATGATGGCGAGGGCGCTTTTGTGGTGAAGGCGCTTTTTGTGGTGGAGGAGGCTGTTGTGGTGAGGGGGCTTGCCCCCGTCGGGCTGCGCAGCAGTCCCAAAACCTGCCAACTCGGTTCGCCAGGCACACCGCAAGCTCAGGATTTACGACTGCTGCGCAGCGGAAGGGGGGCAAGCCCCCTCACCACAAAAGCAGCGGCGCAATCGCTCAATCAGCCAGACCTGATAATCTGCTGGGCATCTGTCCCACAGTAGAACGATGAAATTCCTACAGGAGCGCCAACCGTGAGCCGCCTGCTACTGAACTGCGACATCGGCGAAAGCTTTGGCAACTGGACCATGGGTCTGGACGCCGAGGTCATGCCCTACATCGATTGCGCCAACATCGCCTGCGGCTTCCACGCCGGCGACCCGAGCATCATGCGCAAGACCGTTAGCCTGGCCCTGAGCAATGGCGTGCTGATCGGCGCGCACCCGGCCTATCAGGACCTGGCCGGTTTCGGTCGTCGTTCCATGGCCTACACCGCTCAGGAACTGCAAGACCTGCTGCATTACCAGATCGGCGCGCTGGACGGCATTTGCCGGGCCCAGGACGGCCAGGTCAGCTACGTCAAACCCCACGGCGCGATGTACAACGACATGATGGCCAACCCGGCGCAACTGCGCGCGGTGATGCGAGCGGTCGCCACCTACAACCCGCAACTGCCGCTGATGCTCCTGGCCACCCGCGACAACAGCGCGGCCCAAGCGATGGGCGATGAGTACGGCGTGACCCTGTGGTTCGAAGCCTTCGCCGATCGCGCCTACGACAGTGCCGGCCGACTGGTGTCGCGGCAATTGCCGGGGGCGGTGCATCACGATCCGGAAAAAATCCTCGCGCAAGCCCTGACTATAGCCCGTGGCGACGACCTGGTGGCCAGCGATGGCAGTGCCTTGCAATTACAGGCCAACACCCTGTGCGTACACGGCGACAACGCCAGTTCGGTGGCGGCGGTGCGGCGGATTCGCGAGGCTCTGAATCAGCAGTTCGCGCCATGAAACCACGGGTGGAAGTGGTGGCGGTGGACTGCTTGATGGTGCGGCTGTTCGATGAAATCGCCGAAGCCAACATGCCGTGGATGCTCGCCGCCAGCGACAGTTTGCGTGCCGCATTCGGCGAACAGTTGATCGACCTGGTGCCGTCCTACACCACCTTGATGGTGCATTACGATTTGCTCGCCCTGAACCCGGCCCAGGCACGGGCGTTGATCGCCGACGCCTTGATTGACCTGTCGCCCAATGCCCGCGCCGGTGGCCAGTGCCATGTGTTGCCGGTCTGGTATGACTTGAGCGTCGGTCCGGAACTGACGTTGTTGGCCCGCCGCAGTGGCTTGACGGTGGACGAGGTGATTCGCCGCCACAGCCAGCGCGAGTACCAGGTGTTCGCCCTGGGGTTCGCGCCGGGTTTTGCCTTCATGGGGTTGGTGGAAGAAATCCTGGCCGCACCGCGTCTGAACACGCCGAGGAAAAAAGTCGCCGCCGGCAGTGTCGGCATTGCCGAGCGGCAAACCGCCGCGTACCCGGTGGTATCCCCCGGTGGCTGGAACCTGATCGGGCGCACCCCGGCCACGCTATTCGACCGTGACCGCGAGGGCTACAGCCTGATGCAGCCGGGGGATACCGTGCGATTCGAAGCGGTGGAGCACGCTGAATTTATCCGCCTGGGCGGTGATGACACGCCGTTGGAGGCCCTGGCATGAGCCGCTTATTGATCGAGGCCAGCACGCCGCTGTGCCTGTTGCAGGATGCCGGCCGGTTTGGCGTCAGGCACTTGGGCGTGACCCAGGGTGGTAGCCTGGATTGGCGCTCGATGGCGTGGGCCAACTGGTTGCTGGGCAATGCTCTGGACGCGTCGGTGATCGAGATCACCCTCGGCGGCTTTAGCGTGGTCGCCGAGGACGATTGCCTGCTGGCGCTGGCGGGCGCGGATTTGGCCGCGCAACTGGACGGTCAGGCGCTGGCGCCTTGGCGCAGTTTCAAGCTGCGCAAGGGCCAGCGCTTGCAATTCACCCAGCCGCTGGCGGGGGCGCGGGCTTACCTGGCGGCACCCGGTGGTTTCACCGCGCCCTCGGTGTTGGGCAGCCAGGCCACGGTGGTCCGCGAAGGCTTGGGCGGGCTGGACGGCATGGGCACGCCGCTGGCCAAAGGTGCATCGTTGGGGTATTCCGGTGAAGCACCGTTTCTGGTGCGGGCTTTGCCGACGCAACAGGTGCCGGATTTTCACCTCGATGCGCCGCTGGACCTGGTCCTCGGCGCGCAGCATGGCCAGTTCAGCGGGCCGAGCCTGTTCGACGCCTTCAACACAGCCTGGACCCTCGACAGCCGCGGTGATCGCATGGGCATTCGCTTGCTGGGCACGGCGTTGGAATACCAGGGCAAGCCGATGATCTCCGAAGGCATTCCGCTGGGTGCGGTACAAGTGCCGCCGGATGGGCAGCCGATCGTGCTGCTCAATGATCGACAGACCATCGGCGGTTATCCGAGGTTGGGGGCGTTGACACCGTTATCGCTGGCCAGATTGGCGCAATGCCTGCCCGGGGCGAAGGTACGGTTGAAGCCGGTGGTGCAGGAGGTGGCGCATCGGCAGCAGGTCGAGTATCTGCGGCGATCGTTCCCACGCGGAGCGTGGGAACGATCAAACAGGCAATGAACTACTTGGAAAGAAACCTCATCCCTTCCTCCAACCCGCGAAGGGTCAACGGGTACATCTGGTCCTCGATCAAATCCCGCACGATGTTGGTCGACGAGGTGTAGCCCCAGGTGTCTTTCGGGTACGGATTGATCCAGATGATTTTCTTGTACTTCGCCATGAAACGCTGCATCCAGACGTAGCCGGCTTCTTCATTCCAGTGCTCGACGCTGCCGCCGGCCTGGGTGATTTCATAAGGTGCCATGGCGGCGTCACCGATGAAGATCACTTTGTAGTCGGCACCGTATTTGTGCAGCAAATCCTGGGTCGAAAACCTTTCGGAAGTGCGGCGCAGGTTGTTCTTCCACACCGATTCATAGATGAAGTTGTGGAAGTAGAAATACTCCAGGTGCTTGAACTCGGTCTTGCAGGCCGAGAACAGTTCCTCGCAGATTTTGACGTGGGCGTCCATGGAGCCGCCGATGTCGAACAGCAGCAACAACTTGACGGTATTGCGCCGTTCCGGACGCATCTGGATGTTCAGCAACCCGGCATCCTTTGCGGTGTGGTCGATGGTGCCATCGATGTCCAGTTCTTCCGCCGCGCCCTGACGCGCGAACTTGCGCAAGCGGCGTAGCGCGACCTTGATGTTGCGGGTGCCGAGCTCCACCGAATCGTCGAGGTTCTTGTACTCGCGCTGATCCCAGACCTTCGCCGCTTTGCCCTGGCGCTTGCCGGCATCGCCGACCCGGATACCTTCCGGGTTGAAGCCGCCGGAACCGAACGGACTGGTGCCGCCGGTTCCGATCCACTTGTTGCCGCCGGCATGGCGTTCCTTCTGTTCTTCCAGGCGCTTCTTGAACTCTTCAATCAGCTTGTCGAGGCCACCGAGGGACTGGATCGCCGCCCGTTCCTCGTCGGTCAGCGAACGCTCGAATTCCTTGCGCAACCAGTCTTCGGGGATCAAGGCTTGCAAGTGATCGTCGAGTTTTTCCAGGCCATTGAAGTAGGCGCCGAAGGCTCGGTCAAATTTGTCGAAGTGCCGTTCGTCCTTGACCAGGATCGCCCGGGACAAGTAGTAGAACTCGTCCATGTCGGCGAACGTCACCCGCTGTTTCAGGGCGTTGATCAGGTCCAGCAGTTCGCGCACCGAGACCGGCACCTTGGCCGCGCGCATCTCATTGAACAGGTTGAGCAGCATGGCGATCAGCCTCTTAGCGGGTGCCGCGACGGCTCATGAACGCCAGGCGCTCAAGCAGTTGCACGTCTTGCTCGTTCTTCACCAATGCACCAGCCAGTGGCGGAATGGCTTTGGTCGGATCCCGTTCACGCAGCACCGCTTCGCCGATGTTGTCGGCCATCAACAGTTTCAGCCAGTCCACCAGTTCGGAAGTCGACGGCTTCTTCTTCAGGCCCGGGACTTTACGCACGTCGAAAAACACGTCCAGCGCCTCGCTGACCAGGTCTTTCTTGATGTCCGGGTAGTGCACGTCGACGATTTTCTGCAGCGTCGTACGGTCGGGGAAGGCGATGTAGTGGAAGAAGCAGCGGCGCAGGAAGGCGTCCGGCAGCTCTTTCTCGTTGTTGGAGGTAATGATGATGATCGGGCGTTTCTTGGCCTTGATGGTCTCGTCGATCTCGTAAACGTAGAACTCCATCTTGTCGAGTTCTTGCAGCAGGTCGTTGGGGAATTCGATGTCGGCCTTGTCGATCTCATCGATCAGCAGAATCACCCGATCTTCGGACTCGAAGGCCTCCCAGAGCTTGCCTTTTTTCAGGTAATTGCGAACGTCGTGGACTTTTTCCGTGCCCAACTGCGAGTCGCGCAGTCGGCTGACCGCATCGTACTCATATAAGCCCTGGTGCGCCTTGGTGGTGGACTTGATGTGCCAGGTGATCAGCTTGGCGCCAAAGGATTCGGCCAGTTGCTCGGCGAGCATGGTCTTGCCGGTGCCCGGTTCGCCCTTGACCAGCAACGGCCGTTCCAGGGTGATGGCGGCGTTGACTGCCAGCTTCAGGTCATCGGTGGCGACGTAGGCCTGGGTGCCTTCGAACTTCATCTGCTAATCCTCGAACGGTAACGCCGACCTGAGCGAGGCAGGGCGGGGCGGAAAAATCGGATGCCCGACTATAACGCGCCGCCCGGTCGACTGTGAACGCAGACGGCTTATTCAGTCTCTGAATGGCGCGTCACATGTTGACTCAGTCTCGGCCCATCGCCAGTATCCAGCTATCGCCGTTTTGGCGATAGCCTCGGCGTCATGTCTACTAAATACCGATTTCGCGATAAATACCGGATTCAACTCAGAGAGAAAGATCACCCGCCGCCACATGTTCATCTGACCGGTGGCGGAGTCGACGTAATGCTCTGTCTGGAAACCGTCAGGGTGATGGCGAGGGCCGCGCCGCCCTTGAGTGCGCGGAGCATCAGCCGTTACAGCAGTGGTCGCGAAGCGGTCCCGCGATCACTGGCGCTGGCCTGCCTGGGCTGGGAGTCGTTGCAACCCGCTCGTGGGTTAAAGGCCGCCGAAGAGACGGGCCGCTATACCGTCACCCGCAAACCCTAACCGGCCTCGGGCTTGGGTTGTTCGTACCGTGCGTTGAAGGCCTGGACGAAGCCGTTGCGCAATATCTGCAAAAACGCCTGGAACGCGTTGATGTTCTGTTGGTGCACGTTGCCGCTGAGCTCCACGCGGGTGGCGAACTGGTTTTTGCCTTGGTTCTTGAGCAGGGTTTCACCGCCGCCGACCAAGGCTTCCCAGATAGAGCGGAACAGCCCTTTGTTCTTGTTCTCCACGTCCTGTTGCCAATTGAACACATCGACGTCCTTGAGCAGCGGCTTGATGTAGCCGGTCAATTGGGCTTTTTTCGCCTGGGCTTCGATCACCACGTCCCCGTGGCCCGCATTGAAGTCGAACTTGCCATAGGCCGAGGCGAAGTCGTTCATGCGCTTGAGCTCGATGTCGCGGGCGCGCAGGCGGAACTCGAAGTCTTCAAAGTTGCTCAGCGGGTCGAAGGTGGCGGTGCTTTCCAGGGGCGCATGGCCCAGGAGCAGGGCCTTGCCTTCGAAACGGGCGTCGCGCTTGCCTTCGGTGTCGACCACATTGGTCAGGTTGAAGACACTGGCGTTGACCTCGGTGGCGCCCATGTTGACCGGCGGCTTGGAGTTGAAGTTGCGGAAGTTGATCTTGCCATCGGTGATCCGCACTTCGTTGAGGGTGATGGGCAATAGTTTGCTCATCTGCGCCCGCCAGTCCGTGCCTTGACCGGTCTGCGAACTCTGCTTGTTGGCGCCGTCGACGAAGTTCAGTTCGGGGCTGACGAAGACCACTTCGGCCACGACCGCATGGTCGTACCACAGTGAGTGCCAACTGACGGACAGATCGATCAGCGGTGCCTTGACGAACGGCACCGGCACTTTCCCGTCAGTTTTGACAATCTCCAGGCCATTGATCTTGTAGGCGCCACGCCATAAGGCCAGGTCGACATCGACGATCCGTCCACGGTAATCGCCCATGTCTGCGAGCTTGTCGTTGAGGTAGTCGCGGACCATGTAAGGCAAGGCGATGTGCAAGGCCACCAGCAACACAACGATGCCGGCGAGGGTCCACAGGGGCCAACTGTATCGACGTTTCATAAGGGGCGGTCTCCAGCGCTATAAAGCGATTGACTGCGCGGCCTCGCAGACGTTCGCCGTGACTGGACGCCTACGGGTGCGAAGCTTACCCTTGGACGCAATTTCAACGCTGCATAAGGACCCAGCCATGAGCCGTATTTTCGCTGACAACGCCCATTCCATTGGCAATACGCCGTTGGTGCAGATCAACCGCATCGCGCCGCGTGGAGTGACCATCCTGGCGAAGATTGAAGGGCGCAACCCGGGTTATTCGGTCAAATGCCGGATTGGCGCCAACATGATCTGGGACGCCGAAAGCAGCGGCAAACTCAAGCCAGGCATGACCATTGTCGAGCCGACTTCGGGTAACACCGGTATTGGCCTCGCGTTTGTCGCCGCCGCCCGTGGCTACAAGCTGATGCTGACCATGCCTGCGTCCATGAGCATCGAACGGCGCAAGGTGCTCAAGGCCCTGGGTGCCGAACTGGTGTTGACCGAACCGGCCAAGGGCATGAAAGGCGCAATCGAGAAGGCCGCGCAAATCGTTGCCAGCGACACCGCCAAATACTTTATGCCGGCGCAGTTCGAAAACCCGGCCAATCCGGCCATTCACGAGAAAACCACCGGTCCGGAAATCTGGAACGACACCGACGGCGCGGTGGATGTGCTGGTCGCCGGGGTGGGAACAGGCGGAACCATTACCGGCGTTTCGCGGTATATCAAGAATACCCAGGGCAAGCCGATCCTGTCGGTGGCCGTGGAACCGGTGGTATCGCCGGTGATAACGCAAGCCTTGGCGGGTGACGAGATCAAGCCGAGCCCGCACAAGATCCAGGGCATTGGTGCCGGTTTCGTACCGAAGAACCTGGACTTGTCGATCGTTGATCGGGTTGAGTTGGTGACCGACGATGAATCCAAGGCCATGGCCCTGCGCCTGATGCAGGAAGAAGGCATCTTGTGCGGAATTTCCTGCGGCGCCGCCATGGCGGTCGCGGTGCGTCTGGCAGAGACGCCGGAAATGCAAGGCAAGACGATTGTGGTGATCCTGCCGGATTCCGGTGAACGCTACTTGTCGAGCATGTTGTTCAGTGATTTGTTTACCGAACAGGAGAATCAGCAGTAATACCTTTGCCAGCGGAGCTGATTCAGATCAGCTCCGGTTCAGGTGAACTATGGTAACTAGTGCGTTGTTGCGCAAACCTCAACACTGATTGTCGGGTTCTGCGGGTTTTTCGTTGGCTCATGAATGTTTATCATGGCCGGCTGCCACGTCGGGTAAATGGCGTGGCGCACTGTCGTCTGTTTTCAAGGAGTCATTGATGACCTTTCCGTTTGCCGCCAAGGCGTTGGTGTTGCTGCTGTTTCTCGGCAGCACGCTCTATGTGCATCTGCGCGGCAAGGCGCGATTGCCGGTTCTGCGCCAGTTCGTCAACCACTCGGCGTTGTTTGCTCCTTATAACGCCTTGATGTACATCTTTTCGGGTGTGCCGTCCAAACCCTATCTGGACCGCAGCAAGTTTCCGGAACTGGATGTGCTCAGGGACAATTGGCAAGTGATTCGCGATGAAGCCATGCACCTGTTTGACGAGGGCTACATCCGCGCCGCAGAAAAGAACAACGACGCCGGTTTCGGTTCTTTCTTCAAGAAGGGCTGGAAGCGTTTTTATCTGAAGTGGTACGACAAAGCCCTGCCTTCGGCGCAGGCGTTGTGCCCGAAGACGGTGGAACTGGTCAACCGTATTCCCAATGTCAAAGGCGCGATGTTCGCCTTGTTGCCCGGCGGCAGCCACCTGAATCCGCACCGCGACCCGTTCGCCGGTTCCCTGCGCTATCACTTGGGCTTGTCCACGCCGAACTCCGACGATTGCCGGATCTTCGTCGACGGTCAGGTCTACGCCTGGCGCGATGGCGAAGACGTGATGTTCGACGAAACCTACGTGCACTGGGTCAAGAACGAAACCGACCAAACCCGGGTGATTCTGTTCTGCGATATCGAACGGCCCCTGAGCAATCGCGTGATAACCGGCCTCAACCGCTGGGTCAGCGGCCTGCTGGGCCGGGCCACCGCCCCGCAGAACCTGGACGACGAACGCGTCGGCGGCATCAACCAGGCGTATGCCTGGAGCAAGAACTTCAGCGATACATTCAGCGGCGGCGTCAAACAGTGGAAGCGCCGTCATCCCAAGGCCTATCGCGTATTACGTCCAGTGTTGGCGGTAGTAGTACTGACGGCGTTGGGGTATTGGTTGTTTGGTTGATATCCGCGCGCAATAAAAAACCGCTCCCTTGAGCGGTTTTTTATTGCGTGCGAATGACTAGGGGCGGCCGGCTAGCAGGCTGGGTTCGTCGGTATCTGTGCCGGTAATGAGTATTTCTAACAGGCGCCGTTGACTGGCTGTTAATTTTTCAAGATGGACGCCTTGTTCGATCTTCTCTGATCTTTTCTTTAATGGGGATTTTTTGGCGACCTTTCGCATGTGCCCTCCAGAATTGATCACTATTTGAGCGATTTTCAAGATACTAAATTCTCCAGCGTTTTGACAAGGCGACCTTCACCGTCGAAGCTAAAGCCAAGTTGTTGATAAACCGGCATAGCCCCTTTGAGCGGCTCCTGGATTTCGATGTATCGACTACCGAGCAACTGCGCGTACTGCTCAATAACTAACAGGGCTAAGGTAGCGACTCGATTTTTCAAAGGGTGGGGTTCGGTCGGACGCCCTTCCAATCGAACGATACGGATTCGTTGCCGGCTTTTGTTCGGATTTGCAAAGCAGAGCCCACACAATTCAGCGTCGAACCAAATCGCAAGGTCAATGGCCATCGGCTCCCGTGCTTTCCAGGCCACCACGTCATTCCAGTAGAAATTTGGCTCTTTCCATGAGCCACAGGCATCAAGTGCCGATGCATTGATGGCTTCGAAACGCACTCTGGATAAGTCCGGGTTTGCCCCGGCAAATCCTCGCGCGTACTGCAGTTCGATGATTCTGGCATTGGCCAGCTTCCTGGCCCTTGACCGATACAACTGATACCGCAGAGGCGTCCTTTCCCTTGGCATGTGATCTCGTGCATTCCATGTCCCCTTTAGCGGGCGTTGCTGTTTCAACTCAGGGTAGGGCGCGCTTCGCGGCCTGTCGTTACTGGCCCTTTGGCCAAGTCATTGCAATCTATGTCGGGCGCTGGTTATAGTCGGCGCTCGTGTGCTCTTCCGAGTTCACCCCTCCAGAAAGATCTGCCCATGCCTGCATCCCTCGTCAACGCGGTAGTCGTCTCAGCGGTCAACGCTGGCGTTGTGCCGTGCGGGAATCAGCAGCCTGTGCAGATCAGTCATTACCCCCCACCTGTCAGTCCTCCGGTGAGCGATGTCGCTCCACCGTCCGGCGTTGGCATTTCGGGCTGATCAGCGTTTTCTGCTGCGCCCCTTTGCTCGCCAAAAACCGATGACTGAATGTCAGCGTTTCGCTGACGTGGCTTTTGCCTGACGACACAGGTGGTATTCCATGTTTGTGCTTTCAAGAAATTCCGCGCTCGCGGCAGCGTCCACGAGCCTGTTCGTTCTGCTGTGGAGCAGCGGTGCGATTTTCTCCAAATGGGGGCTGGCCCATGCCTCTCCTTTTGCCTTTTTGCTGATCCGCTTTTCCATCGCGCTGTGCGGCCTGGTGCTGCTGGTGCCCTTACTCAAGTTCAAGTTGCCCAAGTCGGGCAAGCCGATGTGGTACGCAGCGGCGACTGGACTGGTGCTGTTGGGGGCGTATCAGATTTTCTATCTGCTGGCCTTGGACCTGAAAGTCACCCCTGGGGTGATGGCCACCATCATGGGGGTGCAGCCGATTCTGACGGTGGTGATCATCGAGCGGCAGCGTTCGGCGAGTCGGATGTTCGGCCTCGCGCTGGGCTTGGCCGGGTTGATCATGGTGGTGTACCAGGGCATCGGGCTGGCGGGGATGTCCCTGGCCGGCATGTTGTTTGGCCTGCTGGCGCTGGCGAGCATGACCGCCGGCTCGATCATGCAGAAACGCATCACCGACAACCCGTTGGGCACGCTGCCGGTGCAGTACCTGGCCGGGCTGTTGTTGTGCGGGGTGTTCGTGCCGTTCCAACCGTTTCACTTCGAGCACAGCGCCAGTTTCTACGTGCCGGTGCTGTGGATGGGATTGGTGGTCTCAGTGCTGGCGACCTTGCTGTTGTATCGCCTGATCGCCCGGGGCAATCTGGTCAATGTCACCAGCCTGTTCTATCTGGTGCCCGCCGTGACCGCCGTGATGGACTACCTGATTTTTGGTAATCGGCTGGCGATGCTGAGCGTGATGGGGATGGGTTTGATCATTGTCGGACTGGTCTTTGTGTTCCGTAAAAACACCTAGGTCCACGGCGTCGAAAACACGGCCATCGCGAGCAGCCTCGCGATGGCTCTTGCAGCGACTTTACCGCGCAGCGACTTCGACCGGTTTCACCGCCGTCGGCTTCAACACCAGCCACAACGCGGCCGCAATCAGCACCCCGCCATACAGGTGCGCCATCGACAGTGGCTCATCCAGCAGCAACGCCCCCCACAACACGCCGAACGGCGGAATCATAAAGGTCACGGTCATGGACTTGACCGGGCCAATGGACGTCAGCAAGCGGAAGTACAGGATGTAGGCGAACGCGGTGCACACCAGGCCCAGGCCGAGTAGCGACAGCCAGACATTCCAGCCACCCCAACTGGCGGGCGGATGGGTGAGGGCGCTGTAGCCGAACAGCGGCAGCAGAAACAACGTCGCGCCGAACATACTGCCCAACGCCGACAGACGACTGTCGAGGCCACCTTGCTGATCGAGCCAGCGGCGAGCGAGGAACCCGGCGAAACCGTAGCAGGTGGTTGCGAGCAGGCAGGCGACCGCACCCATCAGCAACTCCAGGTCGAACGCCACCGGCCCGGCGCGGGTCAACACGCCGACCCCGAACAACCCCAGGCATACGCCTGCTACTTTCGCCGGGGTGAGTTTTTCACTGAAGAACAGGCCACCAATCAGCACGCCCATTAAGGGCGTGGTGGCGTTGAAAATCGCCGAATAACCCGCCGGCAGCACCAGCGCCGCCACGGAATACAGGGTCGCCGGAATGCCCGAGTTGATCAGGCCCAGCACCATGATGGGCTTGAGCTTGCCTTTGAAATCCCAGCTGATGCGCATCAGGCCCAGAATCACCACCAGCCCGGCGAAGGCAATCGAAACGCGGAAAAACGCGGTGGGAATCGTGCCGATCACTGGCGCGATGATCCGCATGAACAGGAAGCTCGCGCCCCAGATCGCCGCCAATGACAGCATGTGAATAATATCGACAGGTCTCACGGCAACGTCCTTCCTTAGGCAAGGGCGAGAGTGTTGCCGAGAGCTCTATCGATGGCAACCGAAAAACGAGCAGATAATTCTCGGATAAACACTCTGCAAAAAATGCGCTTCTCCTGTACCCGATTCACTGGCTAAGCTCAGGACTCCGAATTCCCGCAGAGGTCTCACCATGCCGCAGCAATGGCCCGCCACCGATATCGCCCGCCTGATCCTTGAGGGTTTCGACGATTACCGCGAGCATTTCCGGCGAATCACCGACGGTGCCCGGGCGCGTTTCGAGCAGGCGCAGTGGCAAGAGACCCAGACGGCTTCGGCGGCGCGGATCAATTTGTATGAAGAAAAGGTTGGCGAAACCGTCAGTCGCCTGCGGGATGCGTTCGCCACTGAGGTGTTGATGGAAGTCAGCTGCTGGCCGCTGGTCAAAAGTGCCTACATCAGCCTGATCGACCTGCGTTTCGACGATGAACTGTCCGAGACCTGGTACAACTCGATCTTCTGCGGGCTGTTCAGCCACGATTTGATCAGCGACGGCTGCATGTTTATCCACACCACCCGACCGAGTCTGCGCCGGGCTCGTGCCGCGCAAACCCGCACCTATAAGCCCCAGGGCAATCTGCCCGGGATGCTCGCGAGCATTTTTGCCGACTACCGCTTCAGCGAGGACTACGCCGACCTGGCCGGTGACCTGCGACGGCTGGAAGCCCAACTGCGCGAAAACCTGCCGGATTGGGTGTGCAAAGACCCGGAACTGGCGGTCGAGCTGTTTTCGTCGGTGTTGTACCGCAACAAAGGGGCGTACCTGGTCGGACGCATTTTTACCCAGGACGAGCAGTGGCCGCTGGTGGTCCCGTTGTTGCACCGCGAGGGGCGCGGGATTCAGATCGATGCGCTGATCACCGACGAAGCCGATGTGTCGATCATCTTTTCCTTTACCCGTTCGTATTTCATGGTCGATGTGCCGGTGCCGGCGGAGTTCATCGGTTTTCTGCGGCGCATCCTGCCGGGCAAGCACATTGCCGAGCTGTACACCTCGATCGGCTTCTATAAACACGGCAAGTCGGAGTTCTATAGGGCGTTGATCAACCACCTGGCCAACACCGATGACCAATTCATCATGGCGCCCGGGGTCAGGGGCATGGTGATGAGCGTGTTCACTCTGCCGGGTTTCAACACCGTGTTCAAAATCATCAAGGACCGTTTCTCGCCGTCGAAAAACGTCGACCGGGCTACGGTGATCGAGAAGTACCGCTTGGTGAAAAGCGTCGACCGGGTCGGGCGCATGGCCGATACCCAGGAGTTCGCCGATTTCCGTTTTCCCCTGGGCAAGTTCGACCCGGCGTGCCTCGAAGAATTGCTCGACGTGGCCCCGTCCACGGTCTCGGTGGAGGGCGATACCGTCCTGATCCGCCACTGCTGGACCGAACGACGGATGACCCCGCTGAACCTGTACCTGGAAAATGCCAACGACGCCCAGGTCCGCGAAGCGCTGCAAGACTATGGTCTGGCAATCAAGCAATTGGCCGCGGCAAACATCTTTCCCGGCGACATGCTGCTGAAGAACTTCGGCGTCACCCGCCATGGCCGGGTGGTGTTCTACGACTATGACGAGATTTGCTTCCTCACCGAGGCCAACTTCCGGCATATCCCACAACCGCGCACGCCGGAAGATGAGATGGCCTCCGAGCCCTGGTATTCCATCGGACCGCTGGACGTGTTTCCCGAGGAATTTCCGCCGTTCCTGTTTGCCGATTCCGGGCAACGCAAGCTGTTCGATCAATTGCATGGCGAGTTGTACAACGCCGATTACTGGAAGAGCCTGCAAGAGGCGATTCGGGCGGGGAAGGTGATTGATGTGTTTCCTTATCGGCGCAAGGGAGGGGAGCAGCTATAAGCGTCAAGCCGCAAGCCGCACGTTAAAAGCCGATCTGCTCGAAGCTTGCGGCTTGCAGCTTGCAGCCGCTTCTCTGTTACCCTTGCCGCTTTTGGCTTACAGCTTGCCGCTGCTTCTATGACCGACCAAACGCCTTCCATCGACAAACTGCTGAATAACCTCGACCACGCCATGCTCGCTGACCGCCACCGGTTGCGGCGGCAGTTGCTCGAGCTGCGCAAGAAGCCTGACGAAGCCAAGCTGGCCCAATGGGTGACGCGCATGCAGGCGTCCTGCGACCAGGTGCTGGCGCGGCGGGCCAGCCTGCCGGTGATTCGCTACGACGACAGCCTGCCGATCGCCGCCAAGCGTGACGAAATCAAGGCCGCGCTGCTCAAGCACCAGGTGCTGATCATTGCCGGCGAGACCGGTTCGGGTAAAACCACGCAGTTGCCGAAAATCTGCCTGGAAATCGGTCGTGGCCAGCATGGTTTGATCGGCCACACCCAGCCGCGTCGGATCGCAGCACGCAGCGTCGCCAGCCGGGTGGCCGAAGAACTGGCCACGCCCCTGGGTGCGCTAGTCGGCTATCAGGTGCGGTTCGAGGACCAGAGTGATGCCAATACCCTGATCAAACTGATGACCGACGGCATCCTGCTGGCGGAAACCCAGAACGACCGCTACCTCGAACGCTACGACACGATCATCGTCGACGAAGCCCACGAACGCAGCCTCAACATCGACTTCCTGCTCGGTTACCTGAAGACCCTGCTGCCGCGCCGTCCGGACCTGAAAGTCATCATCACCTCGGCGACCATCGACCTGGAGCGTTTTTCCAAGCATTTCGATGACGCGCCGATTGTCGAAGTGTCCGGCCGGACCTTCCCGGTGGAAACCTGGTACCGCCCGCTGACCCTGGAACAGGACGAAGAAGGCAACCGCGTCGAAGACGACCTGACCGTGGACCAGGCAATCCTTGCCACCCTCGACGAAATCGCCGCGTTCGAACGCAGCGAGCGCAAGAGCCCCGGCGATGTGCTGGTGTTCCTGCCCGGTGAGCGTGAGATCCGCGACGCCGCCGACATGCTGCGCAAGGCCCAGCTCAAGCACACCGAAATCCTGCCGTTGTACGCCCGTTTGTCGCCGGCCGAGCAGCAGCGGATTTTCCAGTCGCACCCGGGGCGGCGCGTGGTGCTGGCGACCAACGTCGCGGAAACCTCGCTGACAGTGCCGGGCATTCGTTACGTGATCGACAGCGGCACCGCGCGCATCAGCCGTTACAGCTACCGCGCCAAAGTCCAGCGGCTGCCCATCGAAGCGATTTCCCAGGCCAGCGCCAATCAGCGGAAAGGCCGTTGCGGGCGGGTCGAGCCGGGCATCTGCGTGCGTCTGTACAGCGAAGAAGATTTCATCGGCCGGCCGGAGTTCACCGATCCGGAAATCCTGCGGACCAACCTCGCGGCGGTGATTCTGCAGATGCTGCACCTGCGCCTCGGCGAGATCACCGATTTTCCGTTTATCGAGCCGCCGGATGGCAAGGCCATCAGCGACGGTTTCAACCTGTTGCAAGAACTGTCAGCGGTGGATCGCAACAGTCAGTTGACCCCGCTCGGACGGCAGCTGGCGCGTTTGCCGGTGGACCCGCGCATGGGGCGCATGTTGCTGGAAGCGGCGAAACTCGGCAGCTTGCAGGAAGTGCTGATCGTCGCCAGCGCCATGTCGATCCAGGACCCGCGCGAGCGTCCGCCGGAGCGTCAGCAAGCGGCGGATCAAGCGCACGCCCAGTGGAAGGATGTGGATTCGGATTTCGCCGGACTGGTCAATCTATGGCGCGGCTTTGAAGAGCAACGCCAAGCTCTGACCGCCAGTCCGCTGCGCAACTGGTGCCGCAAGAATTTCCTCAACTACTTGCGCCTGCGCGAGTGGCGCGACTCCCATCGGCAGTTGAGCCTGATCTGCCGCGACATGCAGCTCAGCCTTAACAAAGAGCCGGCGGATTACCCGAAACTGCACAAAGCCGTGCTTTCGGGCCTGCTCAGCCAGATTGGCCAGAAAACCGAAGACGGCGACTACCTCGGCGCCCGTCAGCGCCGGTTCTGGATTCACCCGTCGTCGGGCCTGGGCAAGAAGCGTCCGCAATGGCTGATGACCGCCGAACTGGTGGAAACCACCAAGCTCTACGCGCGCATGGTGGCCAAGATCGATGCCGACTGGATCGAGCCGCTGGCCGGGCACCTGATCAAGAAAAACCACTTCGAACCGCATTGGGAGAAGAAGCGCGGCCAAGTGGTGGCGTTCGAACAGATCACCCTGTTCGGGCTGATCGTGGTTGGGCGCCGGCCGGTACATTACGGTCCGGTGGACCCGGTGGTGTCCCGCGAGTTGTTTATCCGTGAAGGCCTGGTCCGGGGCGAGATTCAATCCAGGGCCCGCTGTCTGACGGCCAACCAGCAACTGCTGGAACAGCTCGACGAACTGGAAGCCAAGGCCCGCCGTCGGGACATCCTGGCGGACGAAGAAACCTTGTTCGCCTTCTACGACGCACGGTTGCCGGCGGAGATTCACCAGACCGCGACCTTCGACAGTTGGTACAAGGTCAACAGCCAGAAAGACCCGCAGTTGCTGATCATGCGCGAAGAAGACGTGCTCGCCCGCGAAGCCAGCGAAGTCACCGCGCTGCACTACCCGGACACCTTGCACATTGGTGATCTGGAACTGGCCCTGAGTTATCACTTCGAACCCAACCACCCGCGTGATGGCGTGACCCTGCGGGTGCCGGCGCCGTTGTTGCCGATGCTGCCGCCGGAACGCCTGGAATGGCTGGTGCCCGGGGTGATCGAGGCCAAGTGCATTGCCCTTGTGCGCAATTTGCCCAAGGCGTTGCGCAAGAATTTCGTGCCGGTGCCGGACTTCGTCAAGGCTGCGCTGCAACGCATGACCTTCGCCGAGGGCTCGCTGCCCCAGGCGTTGGGCCGCGAGCTGCTGCGCATGACCGGGGCGCGGGTCAGCGATGAAGCCTGGGCCGAAGCGGCGCAGCAGGTGGACAGTCACTTGCGGATGAACCTGGAAATCGTGGACGGCAAGGGCCAGTTCCTCGGTGAAGGTCGCGACCTGGCCGAACTGACCGCACGCTTCGCCGAGGCCAGCCAGGCCGCGTTGGCGGTGCCGCAGACCGCGAAAAGCCAGCAACCGGTGGAGGCCAAAGTCTTTGCCGCGGTGGCTGAGAAAACCCAGCAGAAGATCGCCGGGCTGTCGATGACGGTCTACCCGGCGCTGGTGGAAGAGGCGGGCACGGTCAAGGAAGGGCGTTTCTCGACGCCGGCCGAAGCGGAGTTCCAGCATCGTCGTGCCTTGCAACGACTCCTGATGCAACAGTTGGCGGAGCCGGCGAAGTTTCTGCGGGGCAAATTGCCGGGGCTGACCGAGCTGGGGTTGATGTACCGCGAACTGGGGCGGATCGACAGCCTGGTGGAAGACATTCTGCTGGCCAGCCTCGACAGTTGCATCCTCGACGGCGAAGATCCGTTGCCCCGTGATGGCGCCGGGCTGGCGTCGCTGGCTGAGCGCAAACGGGGCGGCTGGACCGAGCACGCCGAACGCCTGGCCAGATTGACGCTGGAAATCCTTAAGCTGTGGCACGGCCTGCAAAAACGCTTCAAGGGCAAGATCGACCTGGCGCAAGCCGTGGCCCTGAACGACATCAAGCAGCAGCTCAGTCATTTGGTGTACCCGGGATTCGTCCGGGAAACCCCGATGCAATGGCTCAAGGAGCTGCCGCGTTATCTGAAAGCGGTTGAGCAACGCTTCGAGAAAATCGGCGCCCAGGTGCAGCGAGATCGGGTCTGGAGCGGCGAGCTGTCCGGGCTCTGGAGCCAATTCCAGACCCGCGCCGCCAAGCATGCCCAGGAAGGCAAGCGCGATCCGCAGCTGGAGTTGTACCGCTGGTGGCTGGAGGAATACCGCGTGTCGCTGTTCGCCCAGCAGTTGGGGACCAAGGTGCCGATCTCCGACAAGCGGCTGAACAAGCAGTGGACCCAGGTCGAACCGTAAACCTGTGGACGCTTTTGTGGTGAGGGGGCTTGCCCCCGTTGGACGGCGAAGCCGTCCCAAAATGCATGAACGGTGTCTCAAGAAAAACTTCATGAGCCGGATTGGGGCGGCTTCGCCACCCAACGGGGGCAAGCCTCCTCACCACACCGTTGGCCCCACCCATATTGTTATTGCTCGGGCAAATAGGGCCAAACCCCAGCGTTTATGGCAAACTTCGCCACCATAAACGCCGGTTTCACCGCCCAGAGCCTCCGGCCCGGTGGCGAAGCGGAATAAAGCGATGCCCGGTTTTGCTTCCCCCTGACGGAACAGGACCCTTTGTGTGTTGGTACGTCGGTGCCAATGCTTTCTGCCTGAACAGATTAGAGAAACGACCATGCATAACGTCGTCATCAGCGGCACCGGCCTGTACACCCCGGCCAACAGCATCTCCAACGAAGAGCTGGTGCAGTCTTTCAACGCTTACGTCGCGCAATTCAACGCGGACAATGCCGAGGCGATCGAGCGCGGCGACGTGCAGGCGCTGACCGAGTCGAGCGCGGCGTTTATCGAAAAAGCCTCCGGTATCAAGAGCCGCTTTGTCATGGACAAGGACGGCATTCTCGATCCGCAGCGCATGGCCCCGCGTTTGCCAGAGCGCTCCAACGACGAATGGTCAGTGCTCTGCCAGATGGCCATCGGCGCCGCCGAACAAGCTTTGCAGCGCGCCGGCAAGACCGCCGCTGACATCGATGGCGTGATCGTCGCCTGCTCGAACCTGCAACGGGCCTACCCGGCCATCGCCATCGAAGTCCAGGAAGCCCTTGGCATCGCCGGTTTCGGTTTCGACATGAACGTCGCCTGTTCCTCGGCGACCTTCGGTATCCAGGCCGCCGCCAACAGCATTCAACTGGGTCAGGCCCGGGCGATCCTGATGGTCAATCCTGAAGTCTGCACCGGTCACCTGAATTTCCGTGACCGCGACAGCCACTTCATCTTCGGCGATGCGGCCACTGCGGTGGTCATCGAGCGCGCTGACCTCGCCACTTCCCCGTATCAGTTCGACGTGGTCAGCACCAAGCTGTTGACCAAGTTCTCCAACAACATCCGCAACAACTTCGGCTTCCTCAACCGCGCCGCGGAAGAGGGCATCGGTGCCAAGGACAAACTGTTCGTGCAAGAAGGCCGCAAGGTGTTCAAGGACGTTTGCCCGATGGTCGCCGAGCTGATTGCCACGCACCTCGATGAAAACAAGCTGAACGTCGGCGACGTCAAGCGCTTCTGGCTGCACCAGGCCAACCTCAGCATGAACCACCTGATCGTGCGCAAACTGCTCGGTCGCGAAGCCACGGAAGAAGAAGCGCCGGTGATTCTCGACACCTACGCCAACACCAGCTCCGCTGGTTCGGTGATTGCCTTCCACAAAAACCAGGATGACTTGGCGTCCGGCTCGCTGGCCGTGCTCAGTTCGTTCGGTGCCGGCTATTCGATTGGCAGTGTGATTCTGCGCAAGCGCTGAACAGCGGGCACAAAAAAACTCGCGTTACGCGATCGGACGGATGATGGGGACCGATAGCGCAACGCGAGTTTGGAAATGCAGCCCGGGCGTCCTTGCCTGGGTGATGGGGCGGGGTGCTTAGAACTTGGCTTCGGCATCCAGTTGCAGGGTGTTGATGTCCGAATCGCGGATGGTGGCGTTGGTGAAGTCAGACTTGGCCATGAAGTAAGTCGCGCCCAGGGCGAAGTTCTTGTCCAACTCGTAGCTCACTTTCAACTTGCTGCCGCGCGAACCGGTGAAACCGTTGGCGAAGTCGGAGTCGGTGAAGGCACCGACCACGGCGTTACGCTGTACGTCGCGATAGTTGTAATCCACGGCGAAACCGTAAAGCTTGGTTTTGATACCGGCCAACCAGGCGGAATCCTGATCGTTGCTGGCGTCCTTGTTGTTGACGTACTGACCGTACACCGAGAGCGGCAGAGGCAGGCCGCCGATGTCCAACTGACCGAAGCCTTCGTACAACTTGAACTGTTCGTTCGGGGTGTTGCCGTTGGTGGCCAGGATCGATGGGATGGTGGTGCCGCCGGCGGTGATGTCGTCGTCGTTGTCGTAGCCGTAGACGCTGCCGCCCACGGTCAGTTTCAAGTTGTCGGTGATCGCGAAACGCGCACCCAACTGGCCAGCGTACAGACGCAGGTCGTGCTTGAACTGCACGCCGTCGCCGTCGACGTTGTCCTTGAGGGTGTAGTGGCCGGCGCTACCAAACAGCTCGGTGCTGCCGCCCAGTGGGTATTTGTAGGTGAGTGCCAGGCCTTCTGGGCTGATGTCGCTATCCCAGATGATGTCGCCCATGTTCACCCACTGCTGTGGCATCTTGCCGCCCACGACGTGCAGGTTCTTGATGGCATCCGGGTGGTAGTCGACGTAACCCTGGTCGAGCCAGATCGACTTCTTGTCGAAGTAGCCGTCCAGGCTCTGGTTGGTGGAGCGCGCGTCGTCGTTGTTACCAGTGGCGATACGGATACCGGTGTCAACTTGCGGGTTGATTTCGCTGTAGGCACCCAGGCGGACACGAATACGCTGACGATCCTGGTCGCGGTTGTTCGAAACGCCGTCGTTCTTGACCGTTTCCTGACGGAAACGCACGTCACCCTTGAACTGGGTCTTGGCGGCCCAGGCCAGCTTCTGGTCGAAGCTGCTCAGCTCGTTGGTTTTCTTGGCGGTCGCCGCGATCTGCTCGTTGGACTCTTGTTGAGCCTGACGGGCAATTTGCTGTTCCTTCTGATCCCTGGCCAGTTCGGCTTGCAGTTCGGTGTACTGGGCTGCGGAAATCGAACCGTTAGCCTTGAGCATGTCGAGCAATTTGGCGTCGACTGCGGCACTGGCCGGAACACTCATGGCCAGCAGCAGACCGCCACACAGGACCGCCGCAGTTTTCGTGGAAGCAAGACGCATATCAATCTCCGAAAGTGAGAAGGGATGGGGGAACCATCCAGGACACAACCGACCTTGAGGGGCGGAAAAAAATAAGCGCCCAGTAGAACCAGGCGCTCTAAAAACAGGCGCCAGTATCGCGATGGTTTATGACAGAGAAGTGGCAATGTGATGGCATGTCGATGACGATACAAAGTGGTCGAGAACTATTGAGCCAGAGCGCTGTCGGCGGATTGATCGTGTGCAAGGGCCCGTGATGAGGGATACTCGCCGGGCTGTCAGCTCAAGAAGTCGAGAGGGTGCCGATGCCGTTACAACGTCTGGAAAGTCTGTCTGAAATTTCTCCGCACACCTGGGATGCGCTGGTGCCGGAGGATCAGCCGTTTCTACGCCACGGGTTCCTCAGTGCACTGGAAGACAGTGGCAGCCTGGGCCCGCGCTCTGGTTGGCAAGCGGAACACCTGCTGCACGTTGAAGGTGATCGACTGCTGGCGGCGTTGCCCAGTTACCGCAAATGGCATTCCTATGGCGAGTACGTGTTCGATCACGGCTGGGCAGACGCCTGTGAACGGGCCGGCATCGACTATTACCCCAAATTGCTTAGCGCCGTGCCGTTTAGCCCGGTGAGCGGGCCAAGGTTGCTGGCCGCCAATCCTGAGGACGGCTTCGAGTTGCTCGCCAGCCTGCCGGGCTACCTGGAGATCGAAACGCTCTCCAGCGCCCACATCAATTTCACCGACCCCTTTACCGACGCGGCCCTGCTGGAACAGCCGGGTTGGTTGCAGCGCATCGGCTGCCAGTACCACTGGCAAAACCGTGGTTATCGCGACTTCCAGGATTTTCTCGATGTGCTCAGTTCACGCAAGCGCAAACAGATGCGAAAGGAGCGTGAGCAAGTGGCGGGGCAGGGCTTCGAGTTCGAATGGCTTGAAGGTGGGCAACTGGACCAGGCGCAATGGGATTTCGTCTACGCCTGTTACGCCAATACCTACGCGGTGCGTCGGCAAGCGCCCTACCTGAAGCGGGAGTTTTTCAGCCTGTTGGCCGAGCGCATGCCCGAGTCCATCCGCGTGGTGCTGGCCAAGCAAGGTTCACGGCCCGTGGCCATGGCCTTCAGCCTGGTGGGTAACCAGAGTTTCTACGGGCGGTATTGGGGCTGCCTGGCGGAGTTTGATCGGCTGCATTTCGAAACCTGTTTCTACCAAGGCATGGACTACGCCATCGCCAACGGTTTTCAGCGTTTCGACGCCGGTGCCCAAGGTGAGCACAAGTTGATTCGCGGCTTCGAGCCGGTGATCACCCATTCCTGGCATTACCTGCGCCACGCCGGGTTGCGCGCTGCCGTGAAGGATTTCCTCGATGAGGAACGGGCGGGCGTGCTGGCTTACGCGGAAGAGGCGAGGAGTGCTTTGCCTTATCGTCATGGTTGAAAGCGTATTGATCGAGTGGCGGACTCAAACGGTTGGGGCAAACACTATTTGAGTCGCCACAAGTGTGCCGTCCGTACAGTTATTTAAGAACGAAATTCAACGTAAAGCGAACTCAATAAGATGTCGTTATTTGCGCTCTGCCATTAAATATAATACGGAGTGTAAGTTTGCTACTCTTTAAAACATTCTGCCGTGTATTTGTCCCACGCATAACCCGGTGGGCACATCGGAGAATCACCTGGGCCTTGAATAGGGGTGCCCAAATGCCCGGCGATAGCAACACCCTGGAACAGTCCGATGGTCAGTAGCAGAGTCATTGCCATTAATTTCTTAAACATTGTTTCTTTGTTCCTTTGGATTGTCAGCTTACCTATTGAGCGAAGTTGCTCAACGGCGCGGATAATAGCGACGGAGTTCCTTCGAGGGTTAATGGTTAGTTGCAAGTAATTGTGTGAAAGTTGTTCGAAGTATGTTTCGAGTGTTTAAGGGCTTAGGCCGGCGGCGCGAGTTCCCTGTGGGAGCGGGCAAGCCCGTCCCACAGGGATTGTGGTGTTCATAACAAGATCAATCGATCCCGACAAAGCCACCCGTCTGGTGTTGCCACAGGCGTGCATACAACCCGCCATGGGCGAGCAGTTCGGCGTGGCTGCCGGTTTCGGCGATCTGGCCGTTTTCCAGCACCACCAACCGGTCCATGCGGGCGATGGTCGAGAGGCGGTGGGCGATGGCGATCACGGTCTTGCCTTGCATCAGGGTTTCCAGGCTTTCCTGAATCGCCGCTTCGACTTCCGAGTCCAGGGCCGAGGTCGCTTCGTCCATGATCAGGATCGGCGCATCCTTGAGCAGCACCCGGGCGATGGCGATCCGCTGGCGTTGGCCACCGGACAGTTTCACCCCGCGCTCACCGACGTGGGCGTCGAAACCGGTGCGGCCTTCGGCGTCCGACAGCAGCGGAATGAACTCATCGGCGCGCGCCTTGTGCACCGCGGCCCACAGTTCTTCGTCGGTGGCGTCGGGCTTGCCGTAGAGCAAGTTGTCGCGGATCGAGCGATGCAGCAGCGAGGTGTCCTGGGTGATCATGCCGATCCGTTCACGCAGGCTTTCCTGGCTGACCTCGGCGATGTTCTGCCCATCGATGAGGATCTGCCCGGCCTGCACGTCGTAGAGGCGCAGCAACAGATTGACCAAGGTCGATTTGCCTGCGCCGGACGGGCCGATCAGGCCGATTTTTTCCCCGGGCTTGATGTTCAGGTTGAGGTCGCCGATGACCCCGCTCTTCTTGCCGTAATGGAAATCCACGTGCTCGAAGCGCACTTCACCGGTGTTCACCGCCAGGGACTTGGCGTGCTCGCGGTCGGTGACGCTGACCGGTTGGGCGATGGTTTGCAAGCCGTCCTGAACCATGCCGATGTTTTCGAAAATCCCGTTGACCACCCACATGATCCAGCCGGACATATTGACGATGCGGATCACCAGGCCAGTGGCCAGGGCAATCGCGCCGACCGAGATCAACGACTGGGTCCACAACCACAGCGCGAGGCCGGTGGTGCCGACGATCAGCAGGCCGTTCATGGCCGTGATCACCACGTCCATGCTGGTGACCACGCGACCGGCCATCTGCGCTTTGTGGGTCTGTTCCTGGATCGCTTCCTTGGCGTATTGCTGTTCGAAGTTGGTGTGGGCGAACAACTTTAGGGTGGTGATGTTGGTGTAGCCGTCGACGATGCGCCCCATGAGTTTGGAGCGGGCATCGGAGGAAATCACCGAGCGTTCCTTGACCCGTGGCACGAAGTAATAAAGCGCACCGACGTAGGCGGCAATCCACGCCAGCAGCGGGATCATGAGGCGCCAGTCGGCTTCGGCGAACAGCACCAGCGAGCTGATCGCATAGATCAGCACATGCCACAGCGCATCCACCGCTTGCACCGAGGAGTCACGCAGGGAGTTGCCGGTTTGCATGATCCGCTGGGCGATGCGCCCGGCGAAGTCATTCTGGAAAAAATTCAGGCTCTGCTTGAGCACGTAGCTGTGGTTCTGCCACAGGATCAGGCTGGTCATGCCCGGGCTCAGGGTCTGGTGCACCAGCAGGTCATGCAGGCCGACGAAAATTGGCCGCAGTACTAGCGCCACCACGGCCATCCAGGCCAGTTCGAGACCGTGTTCCTTGAAGAAGTCGACGTTCGGCGTGCCTTGGGCCAAGTCGATGATGCGGCTCAGGTAGCTGAACAGCGCAACCTCGATCAGCGCCGCGAACAGGCCGACAAACAGCAACGCGGCAAAGCTCGGCCAGACCTGTTTGAGGTAATAGAGATAGAAGGGGAAAACCTGGTTCGGCGGTGCCTTGGCGGGGGCGTCGCGAAAGTAGTCGATCAGTTGTTCAAAACGGCGATAGAGCATTAGGTCTGACGCCCGCGGGCGGGCTCTCCTTGTTCGGTGTGAACGGCGGGGGACAGGGCCGCCGCCGTTCTACAGGTCCGGTGAAGCTTAGTCGATGCGTTTGGCCGACTTGATGAACACTGGGTCGGCGGGCACGTCTTTCATGCCGGCCTTAACGGTGGTTGACGAGTTGACGATGATGTCCACCACGTCCATGCCTTTGACCACTTTGCCGAATACCGCGTAACCGTCACCCTGGTCGAGGAAGTCGTTGTCCTTGACGTTGACGAAAAACTGGCTGGTGGCCGAATCCGGATCGGAGGTGCGCGCCATGGACAGGGTGCCGCGGACGTTATGCAGGCCGTTCTTGGATTCGTTCTTGATCGGCGCTTCGGTCGGCTTCTGCTGCATGGACGAGGTGAAGCCGCCGCCCTGGATCATGAAGCCCGGGATCACCCGGTGAAAAATGGTGTTGTTGTAGAAACCGCTGTCGACGTATTTGAGAAAGTTCGCGGTGCTTTTCGGTGCCTTGACCGCGTCCAGTTCGATTTCGATCGGGCCGTTAGTGGTCTCCAGCAAAACGTGCGGCGCCTTGTCCGACGAAGCAGCCATCAGGTTGGCGGCGAACAGCACGGAACCGGTGAAGAGGGCGATTTTTTTCAGCATGGGTCAATGATCCTGGGGAGTGGTGTCAACTGCAGTGAGAAACTCGAGCAGGGTTTGGTTGAAACGTTCGGGTTGGTCCAGCGGTGTGGCGTGACGGGAATCGTCAATCACCACCAGCCGCCCGTTGGGCAGCTGTTTGACGTAGGTTTCTTTCAGGGCGACCGGGGTGTAGTCGTGGTCGGCCGTGACGATGAGGGTTGGACAGGTGACCCGGGAAAGTCGTTCCTGGACACCCCAGCCAACGATGGCATCGAAGCTGGCGAGATAAGCACGTTTGTCGTTTTTTGCCCAGCGCTCGGCCATTTTCTGCCGCAAATCCGCTTGCTCCGGCTTGGGGAACAACTTGCCGCCCAAGGCCTTGCCGATGGTGGCGAGGCTCAGTACACGCATCAGGCTCCAGCGCTTGAACCACTGCCAGTAATCGTCGCGGCTGCGCAGTTTGACCTGGGGCGCGCTGTTGACGATGCACAGGCTCTTAAGCAATTGAGGCTCGTCCACTGCCAGTTGAAAACCGATCATGCCGCCCATGGACAGGCCGACGTAATGCACCGGTCCCAGCTGCAAATGTTCGATCAGCGCCACCAGATCGGCGCTGAATCCGGCGATGCTGTAGCGCTCCCGGGGCTTGTCGGAGCGGCCGTGGCCACGGACGTCCGGCACGATCACCCGGTAGCGGGCGGCGAGTGCGGGGATCTGCATTTCCCAGTCCAGGGTGCTCGACCCCAAGCCGTGGACCAGCAGCAACGGCGTGCCGTGGCCGTATTCCTCGTAGTGCAGGTTGCAGCCTTCGTGCTCGAAATACGCCATCGGTGATCTCCGTGTCAGGCTTGCTCGGGAGCGGCGAACGGCGCATCCAGCGGCGCCGTGTCAAAGTTGCGCAGCAGGTCGATGAGAATCTGCGTGGCCGGGCCCAGGGGTTTGTCCTTGTTCGAGTAGAGGTAGAAGCTCGGGTTGCGACTGCCGCCCTGGTCCAACGGTAGCAGCTTGAGCACGCCTTCCTTGAGTTCACGCTCGATCATGTGCCGTGGCAACCAGGCGAAGCCCAGGCCATTGGCGACGAAGGTGGCGGCGGTGGCCAGGCTGCCGACGGTCCAGCGCTGTTCGGCGCCAAGCCAGCCGACATCCCGCGGTTGCTGGCGACCAGAGTCGCGGATCACCACCTGCATCTGGCTTTCCAGGTCCTGGAAACTCAGCTCGCGGTTCAAACGGTGCAAGGCGTGATCCGGGTGGGCCACGGCGACGAATTCGACATCGCTCAATTCCGCGCCCAGATAGCCGGGAATGCTGAAGCCAGTGATGGCCAAATCAGCCACGCCTTCCAGTAGCACTTCCTCCACCCCCGACAGCACTTCTTCGCGCAGGCGCACCCGGCAGCCACGGCTTTGCGGCATGAACGCGGTCAGGGCGCGCACCAATCGGGCATTGGGGTAGGCGGCGTCGACCACCAGCCGCACTTCTGCTTCCCAACCTTGCTCCATATGATGGGCCAGGTCTTCCAGTTGGCTGGCCTGTTTCACCAGTTGCCGCGAGCGCCGCAGCAGCACGCCGCCGGCCTCGGTCAGCACGGCTTTGCGGCCGTCGATGCGCAGCAGCGGCACGCCGAGTTGGTCCTGCATGCGCGCCACGGTGTAGCTGACCGACGACTGCGAACGGTGCAGCGCTTCGGCGGCTTGGGCGAATCCACCGTGATCGACCACGGCTTGCAGCGTGCGCCATTGATCAAGGGTCACGCGGGGCGCTTTCATGAATAGCTCCTCTTGTCCTAAGCTGGCGGTCCCTATTGGAGACTGCCGAATGAAAAAATTCTGTTGTGTGCTGTTGGCGATGCTGCCGTTGACGGCGTTGGCTGCTTATCCGATCGATGTACAAAAAGAACTCAACGGGTTGAAAATCGACTACAACTCCTACGACACCGACAACGATATCGGCTCCATCCAGGTCAACAACTACGGCGATGTCGATGCCTCGTGCAAGGTGGTGTTCAACAACGGCCCGGAAGCGCCGCGCACCCGCAGGATCGATGTCCCGGCCGGCAAGCACACCAACGCCACGGCGAAATTCACCCGCACCATCATCAAGCTGCGCATCAGCCTGACCTGCACCCCGAAGTAACCTGAAGCGGAGCCTGCCGTTAAGCACGCTCCGCTTATAAACGAAATTATTGATGCTTTATAGCAGTTATTTGCGCTTTTTCATCGATATGATCCTGCTTAACCTTCACTCCATCGACTTACAGCATTCTCAGATGGAGGCTACACCCCATGTCCCGCGTTCTGATCATCGAAAGCAGCGCTCGCCAGCAAGATTCGGTATCACGTCAACTGACCCAGACCTTCATCAAACAATGGCAAGCCACGCACCCGGCGGATCAGATCACTGTCCGCGACTTGGCCATCAACCCGGTCCCACACCTGGATGCCCATCTGCTGGGTGGCTGGATGAAACCCGCCGAGCAGCGCAACGAGGTCGAACTCGCCGCGCTGGAGCGTTCCAACCTGTTGACGGATGAGGTGCTTGCAGCGGATGTGCTGGTGTTGGCGGCGCCAATGTACAACTTCGCCATCCCGAGCACGCTCAAGGCCTGGCTCGACCACGTGCTGCGCGCCGGGGTGACCTTCAAATACACCGAGACAGGCCCGCAAGGTCTGCTGACCGGCAAGCGCGCCTATGTGCTCACCGCTCGCGGCGGGATCTACGCCGGTGGCCCGGCGGATCACCAGGAACCCTACCTGCGTCAGGTCATGGGCTTTATCGGGATCCACGACGTGACCTTTATTCACGCCGAAGGCATGAATCTGGGCGGTGATTTCCAGGAAAAAGGCCTGAACCAGGCCAACGCCAAGCTATCGCAAGTGGCGTAAGCCGTTAATCGCCGGCTAATCGCGGGCTGTTTAAGTAGCCCTGCATACCCCTTCAAGCGGTTCGCGCATCGAACCTCCCTTAGCCCGATTGAACGCATTAGCGAGATCGGGCTTTTTTTTGCCGGTCATCTAGCGACGCGTTCGTTGGCGAACATGCTGACGGCCTGCACGGCATGGTTCGCGCCGTCGCGAATCTGCAGGATCACCGTCCCCGCCCGGTCCGCCAGGCCCACGCCTTCGGCGGCACGATCGCGGGTGCCGTCCATGCTCTTGATGGCCAGGCGGGTTTCGCTTTGGATCAAGCCGATCATGCTCGAGATTTCCGCCGTCGAACCGCTGGTGCGCGCCGCCAGTTGCCGCACTTCATCGGCCACCACCGCGAAGCCCCGCCCCTGTTCACCGGCGCGGGCGGCTTCGATGGCCGCGTTCAACGCCAACAGATTGGTCTGGTCAGCAATGGCGCGGATGGTGTTGACGATGGCGGTGATCTGTTCCGAACGCTCGCCCAGTTGTGCAATCAACGCTGAGGATTCATCGATGTTGGCGGCGATGTCACGCATTTCGCTGGCGGCTTTCTGGATCACCTCGGTGCCTTGCTCGGCGACCGTGCGAGTCTCGACCGAGATGTGATACGCCTCGCTGGCGCTGCGGGAATCTTGCTCATGTTGTTCGACGCGCGCGGTCACGTCGGAGGCGAACTTGACCACTTTGCACAGCGTGCCGCTAGCGTCGTAGACCGGGTTGTAGTTGGCTTCCAGCCACACCGTGCGGCCCTGTTTATCGACGCGTTCGAATTGCCCGTTGAAAAACTCGCCCTGATTGAGTCGGCGCCAGAAATCCTGGTACGCAGTGCTCTTGGCCTGTTCCGGGGTGCAGAACAGCGAATGATTTTTGCCTTTGAGTTCGGCGAGGCTATATCCCATGCGTGTCAGAAAATTCTGATTGGCGCTGATGATGCTGCCATCCAGATTAAATTCGATCACCGCCATGGCCCGGTCGATGGCTTCCAACTTGGCGTTGGCTTCGCTCTCTTTCTGCACCTTGGCCGTGACGTCGAGGGCGTACTTGACCACTTTTACCACCCGACCCGACGCATCCTTGATTGGGTTGTAACTGGCCTCCAGCCACACCGTTCGGCCCTGACTGTCGAGCCGCTCGTAGGTGCCGGATTCAAACTGGCCGCTTTTCAAGCGCGTCCACAATTGGCTGTACTCGCTGCTGCGGGCAAAGGTCGGGGGGCAGAACATTCGATGGGGTTGGCCGACCACCCGGGCGGGCTCGTAGCCCATGGTCTTGCAGAAGTTGTCGTTGGCCTGCAACACGGTGCCATCGAGGTCGAATTCGATCACGGCCATCGACCGGTCAATGGCGTCGAGCAGGGCGGCTTGTTGAACGATGAGGTGCTGCTGGTCGGCGAGGGCGGCTTTATGGCGGTTGAATAGCATGGGAGATGCTCGGTGGGAGAAACGAGAAGTTGGTCCCTAGTCGGCGCCTGCAGGCCGAAAACGATCAACGTGATCGGCGTTGTCTGCTCATTGCCAGCGTTCCATTACTGGCCGTTTGACACTTATACAAAACCTCTAAAACTTGTACAAGTTTTAGAGGTTTTACTCATTTGTATAAGTTTAATTTCAGGCCGGAACGCCGCTCTCGCGAGTGTCCTCGGCCACGCTGATCTTGTTACGCCCGGTATTTTTCGCGGTGTACAGGGCTTTATCCGCTTCATCGAGCCAAGCCGCGGCGTCGGCAAAAGACGCTTGGTACGCTGCCACGCCGATGCTCAGGCTTACGCGTAACAGATGGGCGTCACGGTGACGATAATTGGCGAACACGTCGCGCAACCGCTCCATGATTTCCTGGGCCTGATGTAGCGGCATGTTGGGCAGGATCACGCAGAATTCATCACCGCCGTAGCGGCCGGCCAGTTCGTATTCGCGCAGGATGTGCTTCAGCTCGCGGCTCAACTGGCGCAGCACCGAGTCGCCGACGCTGTGTCCGTAGGTGTCGTTGATCGCCTTGAAATGATCGATGTCGATCAAGGCGATGGTGACCGGCATCGGTTGCGCGCGACACTTTTCAAAACGCACGTCCAGCAGGTCTTTCCAGGCGCCGTGGTTGAGCAGCCCGGTCAGGCTGTCGGTCCGGCTCAAGGCGCTCAAGGTCCGTTTGTGTTCAGAGAGTTTGATCGCCAATTTGTAGCAGACCAGACCCAGTGCCAGCGGGTAGAGCGTGAGCATCGGCAGGCACGCCCACACTTGCTCCGGGGTGGTGTTGAAGTTGAACGCGAAGCCGAAAATCAGCCAGGCCACCAGCGCGCCGCTCAGTTGCGCGACGGCACCGAGCGCAAACAAGCGCTGACCACCGGCGGCCACGTTGTTCATGGTCATCATCGACAGGATGGTTACCGCTGTCAGCGGATTGAATTGCACCGCTGCGGCCCAGAAGCCGCCGAACAGCGAGTCGTAGATCAGGTTGCGGCGTTCGGCCTGATAAGGAAACGCCGAGCGACTCGACAATTGATAGGCCGCGTGGGGCCAGATAAAACCGTTGAACACCACCAGCAGCCATACCCAAATGGGCATCTGCAGCGGGTGCAACGCTGCAGCGACGCTGATGAAACCGATGCCGAGGCCGATCGCCCTTGGCAGATAAATTCGTTTGGCGAATGACAGCCCTTTGCCGCGTTGGTTTTCCATACGTTCCTGCGCCAGATTCATTCTGAAACACTTTATGGAGTCGGACGGGTAACGACCGCTCATCGGCAATTCGCGGGACATTGTCATTTATTCCAACGGGAATAATCAGTGTCCTTTGAAGCCATTTAACGGCAAGGCACGCGAGCGGGGAAGAGGGCGTGTGGATTTAGGCCTGATAGCCCGCCAGGAACAAGTCCATCGCCGATTCGGCGACCTGGTTTTGCGCATCTGGCGTCAGGCCGGGCTGGCCCATGGAGATCTGCGGCCAGAACGCAAACGACTTGATCAAGCCGTGGACTTGTTGCGCGGCGAACACCGGGTCGGCGGGTTTAAGCCGGCCATCGGCCTGGGCGGCACGAATCCACACGGTCAGGCTTTCTTCCCGTTGGCCCAGGCGCTCGACCATGTTGCGCGCGCGATCCGGGGAGTGGATGGTCGCGGCAATCGCCACCCGCGCCAGGTTCAGGAAATTATCATCGGCCATCAGGTTCAATTTGCTCTGCAACAACTGGCGCAGTTGATCGCGCAGGGGGCGTTCAGGGTTGTAGGGAACGTCCAGTTCGGCACTGACGCGGTCCCACAACTGGCTGAGAATTTCGGCGAACAACTCTTCCTTGCTGGGAAAATGGTTGTATACCGTGCGCTTTGACACACCGGCGGTGGCGGCGATCTTGTCCATGCTGGTGACGTCGAAACCGTTGGCGCGGAATTCGGCAATCGCCGCCTGGATGATGGCTTCGCGTTTGCGATCAGTGAGGCGCTGTGGAGCTGTCATAAGTACGCTTCGGCAGGAAAAGGGGGTGAATTACACTCGGCAGTTTACTTCGTCATGACTTTGTTGCAAGGTAGAAACTACACTGTGCAGTGTAGTCCATGACTGACCCTGCGGTGAGAATCAGCGAGTTCGGCTAATGCGTGTGTGCCTTGGCCATTTAACGTCACAGTAAGAAAAAACGTGAATGATGCGGTTTTTCTGGAGTCCCTCAATCATGGCCAATTCGATACCTGCAACGGACCGCGCTTCATCACCTGAAGCCTCGCGCCAAACGGATGGGCTGTTCCGCAATCATGCGCCGGTGCAGCGCGAAGGTTTTCGCAAAACCCTGCGCATCATGTGGAACGTGATTTTTCACAAACCCAAGACCACCCGTCCTGCGGGGCAGATCCCGGTCCGGGGCCTGACTCAAGCCGACTTGCTCGCCGCGCCCAATCACAGCGTGTTTCGCCTTGGGCATTCCACGGTGTTGCTCAAACTGCGGGATAAATTCTGGTTGACTGACCCGGTATACGCCGAACGTGCCTCGCCAGTGCAATGGGCCGGGCCGAAACGGTTCCACCAGCCACCGATCAGCCTGGCTGAATTGCCGCCGATCGAAGCGGTGATCCTGTCCCACGATCATTACGATCACCTCGACCACCAGACCGTGCTCACCCTCGCGCAAAAGACCCGGCACTTCCTCGCACCCTTGGGCGTGGGCGACCGCTTGATCAAGTGGGGAATCGACCCGCGCAAGGTGCAGCAACTGGACTGGTGGCAGCGCACCGAAGTGGACGGCATTCGCTTTATCGCCACGCCGTCCCAGCATTTTTCCGGGCGCAGCCTAAGCGACGGTAACAGCACGTTGTGGGCGTCCTGGGTGATTATCGACGGTGACACGCGAATCTTCTTCAGCGGCGATTCGGGCTACTTCGACGGCTTCAAGCGTATCGGCGAACAACACGGTCCGTTCGACCTGACGCTGATGGAAACCGGAGCCTACAACGTCGACTGGCCGCATGTGCACATGCAACCCGAACAAACCCTGCAAGCTCACCTAGACCTCAAAGGTCGCTGGTTGCTGCCCATCCACAACGGCACCTTCGACCTGGCCATGCACGCTTGGCACGAACCCTTCGACCGCATCCTTGCTCTCGCCTGGGAGCGCAACGTCTCCATCACCACCCCCCAAATGGGTGAGGCGTTTAACCTGACCGAACCCCAGCGAGGCCGGGCGTGGTGGCTGGAGGTGGATGCGGTTGAGGAACAGGGGGTGGTGACTAGTGCGTAAATAGTGGGCCGCTTTCGTGGTAAGCGGCCTGACTTTATACGAACACAACGTCGATTCTTCCTGTGCTTCTCGATTTTGTATCGCAATGGACGGTGGAGAGGCCTTTGGTCGTCAATCCGTGCTCTTACTCAATCATCCCGTAATCCGACCGCCCCATCGGATTGGGCGTAGACCCCTTCACATTCATCCCGCGCCCCGGCGCAAATCCCGGGAAGAACACCAGGCCTTCGGCCTCGAAGCGAAACGCCAGGGCCAGGCGGGTGATGTCCAGCAATTCGCCGCCAGCCTCAAAGCGTTCGATAGCGTCCACCGACGCGCCGGATTCCCGGGCGAGTGTCTCGACGCTCCAGCCCAGCATGGCGCGGGCCTGGGCGCAGTGGTGGTGGGTGAATTGGAACAGGACAATGCGTTCCAGGGTGACTTTCATTGCGACTGAGGCCATGGGGATTCTCCGGGCTCGAGAGGGTGGTTCAAAATATACTGTGTTTTTGTACAGTTGTTTTGAGCCTGGATCAATCTTAATTTTTTGATGGATTGCGTGAGCCGACACCCGGTCGACGGTGGTGAGATTGGGTTGCGAACATATGGCGGCGTCGACGAGACAGGCCTTCTTGCCGCGGGTGAGCGCCGCCAGGAGGTAAGGAGGGAGATTCGAGCGCTTGAGAATCAACTTCGGCAGCGGCCCTGACTAATTCTCCGTCAACCCCGGCGCCTCACGCACAATCAAGTGATCCAGATTCTCGATATTGGCGCTGAACACCCCGAACGTCTGCTCGGGGTTTTTCTTGCTAGGCACTTGCTTCAACTCTGGGGTCACGCCGTAGAAGAAACAGAACAACGCCCGCCCGCTTTCAATCGCGTGCTTGATCTCTTCCAGGAACGCCTTGCGCTTGCGGTAGCTGTCGATCAGTTTCTTGCTCAAGTAAACATTCACCGAGTACGGCTTTTTCTTCGTCTCGCCCGGTTGTTTGACCCACACCTTCTGTTCGAAATCGATGCGAAAACTCTGGGTGTAATCCTTGATTTCCTTGATCTTGCCCCAGTAAATCAGCCCCTTGTTGTCCTGTAGGTATTCGATCTTTTTGAAGAACGACGCATAAGGCGCCTGGTGCTCACCAATCTTCAACGGCACGCGCTTGAGCAAATCCTTGTCGGCGAAATTTGAGACAAAACACTCCACTGGGTGGGCAAAGACACTGGTCTTGTCCGGCGCGTGCTCGCGACTCGGCGGGTCTTCCTTACTGGCGCTTGAAGGACTATTCGACGCATCCCGTACGATATCCGCCGCAGCGACCGACACCGACGGCCTGCGCACGTATTCACGCCGAGTCAGTAACAATTCCGACGGGAAATGCTCCTCCCGCCCGTCATCCGATTCCTCACCTTCCGCGTCCACGCCTGTCGCCGGCGTCTTCAGGCTGACATAAGGACACCCCTCGACATGCCGCGTACTCGGCAGGTTCTTGAAATGCGGCGTGCGCACGTAATTCACATTCTTCGCGTTAAACGTGCCCAAGCCATTTGCAACATCGAACGCCACACGGCACGCATCATTGGGGCACTGGAAATGCTCCTTCGCCGAATCGAATGCCACCGTCTCATCGAAATTCAAATCCCGCACGTCGTAGATCGACAACTTGTCGTCGAGGCTGAGGCAGTAGGCGAGGTCGAATTTCATGGAGGGCTCGGGTCCTTGAGGGGAGGGTGGCGTATTAATAGCGGTACACGCGGCGGCTTGCACTGACTGTTTTCAACACAACGCAAAAATCTGCGAAACCCCACCTATCCCGTGGGAGCGAGCCTGCTCGCGAATTCCGGCATCAACTCGGTCTAACTACCCAGCGCCAAGAGCTGCAGCAACAGCACTCACTGTGGTGAGGGGGCTTGCCCCCGTTGGGCTGCGAAGCAGCCCCAGTCGCTGAGAACGTGGAATCTACTCTCTGCAAGACATCACCTGAAATGGAAAGCATTGTTTAAACATTGCAGCTGAGTTGAAGCTTAAAATCGGGATCGTAAATTTTCTTTCCTAGCAATTTTTCCAAGGCTTCAATCTGGTTAGGTGAAAGGTCGTATCCTTCCCAGCCTTGTTGTTCCTCTTCCCAGCCCATTATCATTTTTACCTCTTGGTCCAACCCGCTGGGCAGCGCTTCTTCGAACGCCAGAAAACCGTTTTGTTTATCGAAGGCCTCAATAATATAAATCATGGTTCCATGGTCCCCGTGCTGCGCGCAGGAGCCGCCTAATCCGCTCTTGGTAAGCTTAACTAACGTTGTTAGATTTCGCTGCTGGTCAAAAACAGAGTCAAATCACCGGGCAACGATATCGAGCAAGCCTGCTCAATTGCGCTGATTTGGGTTTTTGTGAGTTGGTAGTCGTACACATAATCTTCTTCACATTCCCAATCCATCAAAACAGAGAGTTCGGTGCTGAGAATCGTGAGTGTTTGTTCATAGGATGCGAAATCTTTCCCATCTCGAACACCCATTATTGTGTGTTTCATCGTTCCACTGTCCTTGTGCTGCCATCAGTTCGACCACCACTGATCTCGATAGACAAACGCCACCTGGTAGTCATAGGTGAGCAACTGAATCGAATGCAGGAAGTGAGGCTGAAGCGTGTCGACCCATTCTGGAGTTACGTCAAAACCGCCATTATTCACATTGCCTTCAATGGCTAGGCCCAGCGCTTCAATAACTGATCCATCATCGCCAAAGTCCTTCGACAATTCCTCTCCTTCGCCCAACTCAGTTCGTTTGTCATACCATTCCAGCCTGATTTTCAGTCCCATATCACCCTCATAAATTCTTTTTGATACTTCGACCTTTCTTCGGCGGGTCCAGCTGTTCGCCAGTCTCAAAGTCGAAAGAGCCTAAGTGGCTGCCGTCACTTGAACGATAGGCTTCAAGTTCACCATGCAAAAAGTCCCACTCGTAAATTGTTCTACCCTTTGCATCAATCCAGCGATCCCGAAGCCCACCCGAATACGGAGTTTTCTTTTTGGCCCTTCTCAGGCCAGGAAATGCGGTGATGTCTTCGGTCTCGGGAGCGGGGTGATAAGTGTGGCCAGCTTCGGCGGTACCTTTTCCACGAACGCTCACCACAATATAAACCGGCCGCACCCCCGACCCCACCGGGAATACAAGAATGAAATCCTTATATTCCGGCGGATACACCGGGTTCACGATGATGCTGTCAGCCGCTTTAGTCGGCGGATAAACCCAGATGTGCGGCGCTTGAGGTGCAGCTTCCAGCGCAGGAATGCCGAGGATGTCGGAGCCGTCAACGGCCGGGGTCCAGATCAGTTCAACGCCGTCACCCAGGTCAGCCACCTGCTGACTGCCACGCGATGCAAATTGCACAACATCAACCATTTCCCAATCGCGGTTTTTGCCGGTGTAGAACCCATAACCCTTGAGGCTCCCGTCCGCCTGTTGCTCAACCCGCAAGCGAACGCGGATGCGCGCCCGTTTGAGCGTGCGAAGCTGGTCTTCGGTATAAAGGGAGCTATCACCCAGGCTCGACGGTGTGACCATCGCAACCAGGCCAACCAAGGTTGCCGCAATGGTGCTTGCGGCGACGACCGTAGCGCCCGCCAGAGCCGAGCCAGCCAAGGCCAGAGAACCCGACACAGCAGGAATCGCAGCGCCACTAATCTTCTTCAGCGGCACCGCGCCAGATTCATCCGCTCCGCGAGCCCCCAACAAAAGCAGGTCGCCATAATCCTTCAGGCTGTCAGTCGGCACCATCCCTGAGGGATTCGAGTAATCGATGATGGCGTCCGGCAACTTGCAGGACTTGGCGAACACGCATCCGACTTGAGCAGGCTTTGGCTTTGTTACAGTGACCTGGCGACTACGTTCGAAGGCTTCTTGCCTCGCGAGCATGGCCTCGTACGCATTTTGCCTGGCGTCTCGCTCTGCCAACTCGGTAGCAGTCATGTCGCGATAGGTGACGTGATGTCCGTCACCGGAAGGAGGGTTCTTAACCCGGGGAATGCCCCTTTTGCCAGCCACTGTTCATCCTTACGTTCATCCTTCGACAGCCCCTTTAAAGAGGCTGGACGACGGTAACGAACGGGGCGCATTGAGGCTGTAGGACGATTCTTTAATGTGGTTAGGAGATGTCGCTGTTTACTCACTTCAGTCCTACACCCCCGCGACTCTGGCAGACAGCTTTCGTGGTGAGGGAGCTTGCTCCCGCTAGGCTGCGAAGCGGCCCCGAACCCAGCAGACGCGAATCAGCTATCAGCGCCGACGAACCTGTGGGAGCCCGCTCGCAGAGGCATCAGCCAAAACAGCGCATGAACACAGCCCGCCGCAAGCCACTCGCGGCGGACTTTCACAACGTATAAATCAGAATCCTCGCAGCACTCGCGACGCTTTCCGCCACCAAGACTCACGCCGATTAAACGGATCATCCGCCAACAGACAAGGCATATCCCGCAACCGAATCCAGGGCTCATCCTGCCAATGCAACATACATAGCGACATCTTCGGCCAATCCAGCACGCTCAACGTCGGACGTTCCACTGAACGCGATGGCCGCGCATCACGCAACGCCGGCACCACCTGATGCGTCAGCCACTCACGCAGCAACCGATACTCCGGACAATAGTGATAAACCAATAGCGCGTAGACGCCAGACTCACTGACCATCAAGCGTTCTTCAGCGGCTCCGTGGGCGGTAACAAACATCATCTGACGCTGATCGGCATCAAGCTTGCGCGACATGCGCTCGTCCAAAAACTTGCCCATCAGACGCCCGAGGTCGTGAGCGCAGAACCAAGCCTGGTTCTCCACCAGAAGGGCGTGCAAATGAATGCTGTGACGGGTGAACAGGGTAGAGGTGAGTGGTTCAGACATGGCGTTCCTCCTTGAACAGAAGCACGGCTTTCGATCTGCGGGTACGACGATTTCCCTTCATCATGAAGGACAGTGATACAGGCATTTCCATTACCTCTGGCTGCTTTCTTAGGGCATTCGTTATAGGTGTCGGGAGCTAAGAAACCCACCAGAGACGGGCCGGACATATTCCCCTTTCGGGTCTTGTATTCGCCCACTCCCGACATAACGGGGATTTTCTCGCAGGCGTAGAGAAACCGCAGACGAAAAAAAGCCGCATGACTGTCGGGTGCGGAGGGCCGCTCTGGTTATGAGTTTCTTAGGCTCAGTGAGAAGGTTAGCTTTCGAGGTAGGAGGGGTCAAGGATTGCTTCTTTGTCGACTTTCGTCCAATAAACCTGACGTTTTGCAATGATGGCACTTCATGTACATTATTAGCGGCATAGTGAATTTCGTTAGCTGGCTCAAAATTGCGCGGCTTACATATCGGTTCCTAAGGAGTGAAAATGGCGAAGCTTCGGCCTAGAGCAAGGATTGTAAGGACAATAGGAGATCAACTTATAAGTGGCCCAGAAGCCGCACTTATAGAGTTAGTGAAAAATGCTTTCGATGCGGATTCTCCATCGGTGCATATAGCTATTACTCCTCCGGAAGATGGGATATGGAACGACGATTCTGGCTTGATTACCGTAGTTGATGCTGGGCACGGAATGAGTGCAGCAGATTTGCTGGGTAAGTGGTTTGAACCAGCAACAAGCGACAAAGTTACAAGAAGGTCAAGCCCTGAAAAAAAACGTACTATGCTCGGCGCCAAAGGAGTAGGTCGATTTGCGACAGCACGATTAGGTAGGAGGTTACATTTAAAAACAAATAGCATATTGGAGGACGGTTCGCTTCAGGTTAGCGAAATAGTGGTGGATTGGGATCTGTTTGAAAAAACTATGTATCTGGATCAAGTCGATATTGAAGTAGTCACTAGGCCTGGAACGAGCGACGAGTATCCAGGCGTTACTTTGAAAATATTTGGATTGCGCGACCGCTGGACAAAAAAACAACTTGAGTTGCTCGTAAGAGAGCTACGTCGCCTTGCATCACCAATTAAGGCTCGCGAAGACGAATTTAGGTTGTATTTGGATGTGAGTTCGTTCAAAAAAGATGTGCATGGATTTGATGGTCAAACTATTGTTGCTGGAGCGTTTGAAGGGATAGAAAGCGCAGATGATGGGGAGTTCAACTCGCAGGAAATAAGACCATTTTCAATTAATAAAATTTTTCATTACATGGTAGAAGGTGAATTCGACAGCAGTGGTGGCTTCGTAGGTTATTTTATAAATCAACGCGGTGATGGAATACGCCAAGAGATCAGAGTCTCGGCGACTGCACCCTCCTCGGAAGAGTCAGAGTGCGGGCCAGTTTCATTAAAATTAAATATATATGATCGCGAAGGCGAAGCGGTTGTGGAACTGTTCGAAAAACTTGGGTTGGGAGGAATCGGCCGGCTCGATGCTAAAAGAGTGCTAGATGAAAATATAGGAATCGGAATATATCGAGGCGGCTTTCGAATCAGGCCATACGGAGATGCTGAAACAGATTGGCTAGAGCTCGAGCGCATGAGAGTCCAAAATCCCTCAAAGAAGCTTGGTTTGAATCAGGTATGGGGGTTGGTCGAAATAACTGATGAAAAGGACTCGGGCTTAGTTGAAAGGAGCAGCCGTGAAGGACTAGAGCATAATGGGGCGTTCATACGCTTAAAAAGGTTAGTCACTGAGTTATTGACCCACGTAGAAACTATACGACAGGATTTCAGGCAAGCAGCAGGTTTAAGTAGGAAGTCTACTACTGATACGGACTCTGTTCGCAGTAAAGCTAACTTAAATGCCACGACGCGTGCCGTTGCCAATCTTCCAGCTCAATACCGAAATAAAATTGAACGGGCGATGAAAACAGATAGCGTAGCCTTAAAGACTTCGATTGCTGAGCTCGAGACTTATCAGCAAGCACTCTCGTCAAGATCCACATTAGGGCTTGTGGTCGCGCAAATTCTACACGACGGACGACGGTTTTTATCCGATATCGCAACAAGGTCAAAACGATTAGCAGATGGCGCTCCTAGGCTAGAAGAACTCTCTAAGTTTGGAGACCATTTTCGATCGGTTTTTGGGAAAGAGGCACTTTCAATACACCATTCTTCTGGGCAACTTAGTAAACTCTTCAAGGCGTTAGATCCCATTTCAGGAAAGCGCCGAGGAAAAAGTCAAATTTTTAGAGTTAATTCAGTTTTGCAGCGTTGTTTAAGTTTTTTCAGTGATAGTATTGCGGATGCTTCTATTTTTCTAGAAACACCAGGTGAGGAGCAGGATCCTCATGTCGCAGGCTATGAATCTGATTTAATGGCTGCTTTAATTAATATTATAGACAATGCCATACATTGGCTTAGTGTTAGTCCTGAGCAACCTAGGAAACTTTCTGTTTCAGTTAGTACATCAAAAAAATATGTTCGGATCGCTGTCTCAAATAGTGGTCCGCTGATTGCTGACCGATTCTACGGAAACCTATTTAATCCAGGGTTCTCCCTTAAAACGGAGGGGTCAGGTATTGGATTGGCAATCGCTAGGGAAGCAATGAGAGCAAGCAAAGGAGATGTCGCTTTTGATCCATTGGCGGATCAAACGACTTTTGTAATTGAAATGCAGAGAGCACCAGTCTAATGACTTCAGCGGCCATGACATTAAAAATTCTAATAGTTGAAGATGAGGATTCTAAATTAGCGGAGTGGCAGGATGCGATAGATTCGCATAATGCGGATTCGGAGGCTAAGGGATTTTCGATTGAATTTCAGACGTCGAAAACTGTGGCTGGTGCTATCAACTTACTCGATCTGCACAGGTTTGATGCCGCAGTGGTCGACTTACGTTTGCAGACTGAAGTTGGAGTAGGTGGTAATAATAGTGACGGTAATATATTTGTGCGTCATCTAGTTAAGGCTTTACCTATGGGTGTTGCAGTATACACTGGTCAGAGTGTGGACGCAGAAATAGGAAGTTATGGGAGTCCTCAGGTCGAGGTGATGGACAAGGGTGATGGGTTCGACCAGGTTTTTGAATGGCTTACCAAAAATAAAGATGTATTTATAAAATTGAGAGGTGTTAAGGCAACTTATAATCGGGAAACGGCAAAAATATTTTATAAATCTATCTGGCCACGCTGGCAACATTGGACCTCCGATTTATCGCAGGATTTAACTGAGGTAGTCGCTAGACATATAATTGCACACGTTCATGATGCATTATTAGTAGCCGGAGGCGATTCAACACATCCAGAGGAAACGTACTTCGTCCCTCCTATGAAGGAAAGATTAGATACAGGAGATTTGGTTGACTTTGAAGGGCGGAAGTGGATTGTTGTGTCTCCTCGCTGCGACTTGGCTAACCAAGGCAAAGTTAAAACTATTCTGTTGGCTGCTTGCGAAGATATTTCAGAAAACTGGAATCGTTTAATTGCGGGAAATTCGAATAGTTCCAAAGACAAAATGAAAAAGCTCATCCAGCATGATGGATCATTGAAACAGCATTTTCTGCTACCTATGCGTGATGTTTCATCTGCGCCTCAAGGTCCTTGGATGGTTCAGTTCGATGATATTTGCGCCCTGCCGGCGCAGCAAGCCTTGACAGATTTGGTGCCATTGCGCTTCGCGTCGCTTTCTCCAATGTTCGTTCCTTCTCTAGTTGAGCGTTTTGGAGGGTATTTCAGTAGAATTGGCACCCCTGGCTTCTCAAGCGACTGAGAACTTATGAAGAAATAGTGCATTCATTCATGGGTGTATTGTCCCTAGGCGTCGAATATAGCCTTATTTTTCGAAATTTCAAATATAAGGCTATATTTGAGGCCACGAGACGTACTGCTTCCCCATATCAGGGATCGCGTCTATTAACCATTCCAGATTTGATGTGGGGCCTCTCGTGCCGCACTCCCAGATATCAATTACTCTCCAGCCTCTTCTAAGTAATATGTTTCTATTTTTTATGTCCCGCGTTATATTATCTGAGAATTTTTTCGACCAGAACTCGAATCTGCTCATGGGGGTAGTAGTCAAATTGCAACGAGGATGCCGGTGCCAAAAACATCCATTTACGAAAATGCAAAGTTTGTATCGCTGTAAGACAATGTCTGGTTTTCCTGGAAGATTAGATGAATGGAGCCTGTAGCGAAATCCATAAGAGTGAATAAATTTTCTTATTTTTTTCTCAGGGGATGTGTTTTTACTCTTGATTTTAGCCATGTTTCTTGATCGGGCCTCAGTGCTGACTATATCCACGACTAGCTCCTAAGTTTGTTTGTAGCTAGTAAGTTTTCGAAGGTTCTATGACGCCATCCGAGTCAATTCAAATTGTAGATCTTTTTGCCGGGCCAGGAGGCTTAGGTGAAGGTTTTTCTTCTTTTTTGGACGGAAAACGCTTCAATATCATCGTTTCGGCAGAGGCTGATCCAATTGCTAGGCAGACGCTTAGATTACGAGCGTTCTACCGTTTATTGAAAAATAAACAATCCCCTGCCCTACAAGACTATTATGATTTTTGTAACGGGTATGCTGTTAGTCCGTGGTCAGAAAATAGCGAAATGGAATGGGAGGAGGCTGGCGAAGAAGCTAGGTGTATCACTTTAGGCACAAGGGAGGGTGATATAGAGTTAGATGAAATTCTTGACTCTAAGCTAGATAAAAAACGTCCTTGGGTTCTTATTGGGGGTCCTCCTTGCCAAGCTTATTCTCTAGCTGGAAGGGCCAGAAATAAAAGTAAAGTTAACTACACTCCGGAGGGTGATCATCGCCATTTCTTGTATAAAGAGTATTTGAGGATTATCCAGGAAAGACAGCCGACAGTTTTTGTTATGGAGAATGTAAAAGGCATACTTTCTTCAAAAATCGATGGTGAAAGCATATTCCAGAAAATTCTTCAGGATCTCTCTGATCCGGATGCGGCGTTAGGCGTTTCTAGCTCCGGAAAAAAGTATAGGATTTGCTCGTTTGTAAGTGATAGAGCTGCAGGAGAAGGAACAATCCATGAGATTGATCCTCGAGAATATATTATCAGGGCTGAGAAATATGGGATCCCCCAAGCTCGCCATCGAGTGATTTTGCTTGGCATCGCAGTGGGTAATGACGGACATGTACCTGCGTATGACAAGCTTGAAATGTTGGATAAACCAACTACCGTTTATGAGGTGATTAACGGGCTGCCTAAAATACGCAGTCGCTTGACTAAGCGAGAAGATAGTGATCAAGCATGGTCCAGCGTAGTATTGCAGCAACTTGATGAGCTTATTACTAATATTGATGTTGACAGTAACTCCAATCTAATTTCAGAATTTAATCTAGCGCGTAAATGTTTGTTAAAAAGTAATCTAAGCGTAGGTGCATTGAGACTTCCCCTTCATGAGCACGTGACCAATACTTTGCTCAAAGAATGGTTTCATGATGATAAGTTGGAGCGATGTTTACATCACGATGCTCGCGGACATATGGTTTCTGATCTTCGTCGCTATATATTTGCATCTGTTTTTGCAAAGGCTAAAGGTTATTCACCTAAGGGGCATTTGGACTTTAACTTGCCAGGGCTAGCGCCAGCCCATAAAAATTGGGAGTCAGGAAAATTTAGTGACCGTTTCAGAGTCCAGTGCGCGCAAGCTCCATCGACAACTATAACTAGTCACATATCAAAAGATGGGCATTATTTTATTCATTATGATCCGGCTCAATGTCGTAGTTTGAGTGTTCGTGAAGCCGCTCGGTTGCAAACTTTCCCGGATAACTATTTTTTTCAGGGGAATAGGTCGCAACAATATCATCAAGTTGGTAATGCTGTTCCGCCTTTACTTGCGAATAAAATGGCTTCAGTTGTATCTGAAATAATGCTAAGCAGAGGCTGCTGAAATATGATAATGATGGGAAGAAGAAAATTTTCTTGTTTTATATTGGGTGATTTTTATGAATTACTTTGAGGCTGTTAAGGCGGGGGCGGATGCTAAAGTCTCATACACTGCGATTGCTCGGAAAATTTTCCTAACTTATCCGACCTTTGCATTTATAGGTGATGAGGAGCGTCAGTACGTTATATGTAATGAAATTGCCGTTTTTTTTGATATCCCCATCTCCTCCATTCACGTTGCTGGATCTGCAAAAATTGGAAGAAGTGTCCATAAAGGACGCGATTTTTTGCCTGGAAAATCTGACCTAGATATAGCCATCGTGGATATGCGTTTATTTAGTCGATATATGGAACACGTATGTGGCGTTTCAAAAAACTACACTGATCTAACGAGGTTTCCTGTTGTTGGTGGGGCTTCGACCTATGAGTCTTATTTGAAGTATTTGGCAAAGGGAATATTTCGCACCGATCTAATGGTATCCGGCCAAGAGAGAGCAAAAATTCACAATTTTTTCGGGCTACTATCATCGAGGTTTAGCGATCTATTCAGCTCTATAAATGTTGCTATTTACATGTCTGAAGCGTTTTTCGAAAATAAGCAGCGATCGGTAATTAAAAGTATTATTAAAGAGGAGTTATACTGATGGTTGAGTATCGAGTGCGATCGGTATCACTATTAAATTTAGTGAATGATATTAAATCGGGCCGACTGATTCCTGATGCTTATTTTCAACGAAACTTGGTGTGGCGTGATGTTCACAAGAAAGACTTTATTAAAACAATTCTCTTAGGTTTTCCATTTCCGCAAATTTTCATCTCTAAGGGTAAGGTGAACGTCGAAACGATGTCCACAGTTTCATGTATTGTGGATGGTCAACAGAGAAGTGATGCAATTGTAAGTTTTATTGCGGATCGATTAGAAGTGGAGGGAAGGAAATACAGCGACTTACCAGAAATACAAAAATCAGAATTTCTAAAATATGAAATAGCTGTTATAGAGTTGGATCTGGAGAATGATGATCCAAAGGTTCAAGAAATTTTTCAACGTATTAATAGGACGTCTAATTCGTTGACGTCTATCGAAAAGTTAGCGTCTCAGTATTCAACTTCTGATTATATGCTTGTAGCGAAATTCTTGTCCGACCATATTACATTGGACAGAAATAAAGATGAGGATGATTTTCGAGAGGATCCAAATGTACCAGAGGAATTTTATGATTGGGCGAGCAGAAAAAACGTTAAGAATTTTTCTAAGATTGTGAATGGAAAAGGTGTGTTTAATAGTCACGAAATTGCACGAAAAACAAATTTGATGCACGTTTTAAATATTATGTCTGCGGTTATAGGTGGTTTTTCCAACAGAAACGAGAAGGCAATCCAGCACTTAGATGATTATGCTTCTTTGTTCAAAGAGCGAGATATGGTTGTAGATGCTTTGGAGAAAGCGGCAGATTTTATACTTAAAATTGGATTTAAAGGGAAGTCATATTGGCTTAATAAGGCAAATTTCTTTACTCTCGTCGTTGCGATAGTGACTTTGCAGGCGCAGGAAGTTGTATTGGACCCATCTAAAGTTAAGTCTATATTAGACGCTTTTGAACGTAATTTGCCGGAGGATTACAAGCTTGCGGCGACAGAGGCGGTTAATAGTACAAGGGCGCGTCAATTAAGGAATAAGTATTTATTGGATCAATTGAGCCGCGGCGTGAAGTGATGACGGATGTGAAGTATGGCAGTTTCTCAATGTTGATATACAAAGAAGGTCTCGATAATGAGACCTTCTTCACTGCTAACACTTAATCAATCCCAGCTCAAAGCCCCACCCGTCTGATACTCAATAACCCGCGTCTCAAAGAAGTTCTTCTCTTTCTTCAAGTCCATGATCTCGCTCATCCATGGGAACGGGTTGGTCGTCCCTGGATACTCTTCTTTCAAACCAATCTGCGACAGGCGACGGTTAGCGATGAACTTGAGGTAGTCCTCCATCATCGCTGCGTTCATGCCCAGTACGCCGCGAGGCATGGTGTCGCGGGCGTATTCGATTTCGAGTTGGGTGCCTTGCAGGATCATTTGCGAGGCTTCTTCCTTCATTTCGGTATCCCACAAGTGCGGGTTTTCGATTTTGATCTGGTTGATCACGTCGATGCCGAAGTTCAGGTGCATGGATTCGTCGCGCAGGATGTATTGGAACTGCTCGGCGAC
>Ga0247742_10000121_pt1 | contig 68012 bp, 77 predicted proteins | sample UWRJL208509C2_FD_180944 | JGI IMG/M metagenome (GOLD analysis project Ga0247742, IMG submission 180944) | Plant litter microbial communities from Arlington Agricultural Research Station in Wisconsin, United States - UWRJ-L208-509C-2 | ecosystem: Environmental > Terrestrial > Plant litter >...
CTGCTGGCCGTGCTGCCGTTCGATTGGGCGGCTGACCTCGCGCCCTTCCTCTTCGGAAACGCCGGGATCAATTTCTGGCACCCGGAGTTCAGCGACTTCAGCGTCGGACAGAACCTCGCCATCACGATCGCCTGGGTCGTGGTCACTCTCGGTATCGGGGCACTGCTGCTCAAGCGTCGCGACGCATAGGGCGCCGAAACCTGACACCCTCGCACTATGGCTCCCGACAGGCTCCTCCCCGACCGGCTCACGCTGGCCGGGGAGCAGCCGCGTCCGGACCTGCGGATGCCCCGGCCGCCCGGAGTCATCCGCCGCTACTTCGCCGAACACCCTCGGGTCACCGATGCGCTGATCGCCCTCAGCTACTGGCTCATCGCCGCCGGCTTCACGGTGCTCCTCGCGGTCAGCCCGCAGAACCCTCCCCCCTGGTACACCGCCGCGTATCTGGTGGCGGTCACCGCGGGCGCCACCGCGCTGCTGTTCCGCCGTCGGCGCCCGTGGCTCGTGCTGGGCGCGGCCGGGCTGGTCACGCTGGCGTCGGCCCCCTTCGTGGGCATCGCCGACCTGGGCATGCTGCCGCTCGCACTGTACGCGCTGGTGATCTACCGCTCCCCGCGGGCGGGGTGGGTGGGGTTCGCGGCATCCGTTGTCGTGGTCACCGCCGCCTCGGTGCTCGGAACGGCGCTGGCGCGCGACTTCGGCGACCAGACGCTGCCCATCGCCGTGGGGTCGGGAGCGGTGCAGTTCGGGGTGCTGCTGGTGATCGTGATGCTCATCGCCATCAACATCCGCAACCGACGCGCCTACGTCGCCGCGCTGGTCGACCGGGCGGCCACCCTGGTGCGCGAGCGGGAGCAGCTCGCCCAGCTCGCGGCCCTCGACGAACGCTCCCGCATCGCGCGGGAGATGCACGACATCGTCTCGCACAGCCTCACGGTGATGGTGACCGTCGCCGAGGGTTCTGCGGCAATCGCCGCCAGCGACGCCGACCGGGCGGTCGAGGGGATGCGGCGGGTCGCCGAGACCGGGCGAACGGCGCTCGCCGACATGCGCCGGATGCTCGGGGTGCTGGCCGAATCGGACGACGGGGCAACGGCGTCGCTCGAACCGCAGCCGGACATCGCCGAGCTGCCCCGGCTGGTCGAGCGTTTCCGGGCCGCCGGGCTGCCCGTGCGACTGACGATGACGGGCGTACCGCCGGAGGATCCGGCACACCAACTGGCGCTGTACCGCATCGTGCAGGAATCGCTCACCAACGTGCTGCGCCACGCGGTCGACCCCACCGAGGTCGAGGCGTCCTTACGGTTCACCCGGAGAACCGCGGCGGTGACCGTCACCAACAACGGCTCGCCGGTTTCACCGAGCGGCACGACGATCGGACACGGGCTCGCGGGGATGCGCGAGCGGGTCGCCCTCTACTCCGGGACGCTCAGCAGCGGCCCGATCCCGTCCGGCGGCTGGCGTACGGAAGCGGAACTGAAGCTCGACGGGGCGACAACTCGACGGAAGGCCGAGTGATGACCGCACCAGCCACATCCCCGGAGGCCGACATCCGTGTCCTCATCGTCGACGACCAGGCGCTGGTGCGGATGGGATTCCGCATGCTGCTCGACGCGGAGCCCGGCATCGAGGTCGTCGGTGAAGCGTCGGACGGTCGAGAAGCCCTGTCGCTCGCGGCATCGGCCACGCCCGACGTGATCCTGATGGACGTGCGGATGCCCGGGCTCGACGGGATCGCCGCGACTCGCCAGCTGGTTGAGGGCTCGCCGGGGTCGAAGATCATCATCCTGACCACATTCGACCTCGACGAATACGCGTTCGAGGGCCTGCGCGCCGGAGCGAGCGGGTTTCTCCTGAAAGACACCCGACCGGCCGAACTGCTCGCCGCCGTTCGGGCCGTCGCCTCGGGCGAGGCCGTGGTCTCACCCCGCGTGACCCGCCGGATGCTCGACATGTTCGGGTCGCGGCTGCCGGGCGACTCCCCCGGCGCCGCGCTGCTGGCCGCCCTCACCCCGCGCGAGCGCGAGATCCTGGTCGCGATCGGGGGCGGGTTGAGCAACGGTGAGATCGCGGAGCGCTTCGTGCTCACCGAGTCGACCGTCAAGACCCACGTCGGCCGGGTGCTGCAGAAGCTCGAGCTGCGCGACCGGGTGCAGGCGGTGGTCTTCGCGTACGAGGCGGGTCTCGTCGGGTGAGCCTCGGTAGGCTTGTCCAACGATGAATTTCGACTGGAACGCGATCTGGGCCGCCATCAACACGACCGGGACCGGATGGAACAAGCTGGTCACCGTGATCGGCGTGATCGTCGCCGCGTTCATTCTGCGCTGGATCCTGCTGTTCATCATCGCCAGGGTCGTCAACCGCATCGTCAGCGGGGCGAAGAGGCGTCAGGGCGCCGAAGACACCCAGGCCCTGTTGATGTCACCGCTCGCGGCCGTGCGGATCGTGCAGCGCACCCGCACCCTCGGCAGCGTGCTGGGCAACATCGTGAGCGCGGTACTGGTGATCATGGTCGTGCTCATCCTGTTCACGACCCTGGTGCCGCAGGCGACCGGCGCCTTCGCGCTGATAACAGCCGCGCTCGGCGCCGGGCTCGGCTTCGGCGCCCAGAACATCGTCAAAGACGTGCTGAGCGGGCTGTTCATGGTGTCGGAGGACCAGCTCGGGGTGGGCGACGTCGTGGACCTCGGCCCCGCCACCGGCGTGGTCGAGGGTGTGGGCATCCGCATCACGTCCGTTCGCGACGTCAACGGCACGCTCTGGTTCGTGCGCAACGGCGAGATCCTGCGGGTCGGCAACATGTCGCAGGGCTGGGCGCGAGCGATCATCGACCTCGCGGTGCCGTACGAGGCGGACGTGGATGCGGTGCAGGCGACGATCCTCGCGGTGGCCGTCGATATGGCCAACAACACGAAGTGGAAGTCGCGGATCCTCGAGCGACCCGAGATCTGGGGCATTGAGTCGATCTCGGCCGAGGCGGTCGTCGTTCGGCTCGTCGTTCGCACCGCGGCGGCGGCGAAGGATGACGTGGCGCGCGAGCTGCGGGCGCGGCTGAAGAATGCGCTCGACGAGATGGGGGTGCGACTGCCGGCACTGAACTCGATCGTGCTGACCGGCTACGAGGGTGCGACGAGCGTCAAGGGCGCCCGGCCCCCGAAGACGAAACCGGTGACGGTGCAGAATCTCGAAGCGAAAGAGAAGGCGCGCGAATGAGCGGCGGACACGAGCCGAACCCGGTGACCCTGCGCATGAGCGCGGGTGGCGAGGCAGTGCAGGGCAACTTCTGGGAGCAGATCGGCGGTCGGCCCACCTTCGAGAAGCTGGTGCGCGCGTTCTACGACGGCATCGCCACCGACGAGGTGCTGCTGCCGATGTATCCCGAGCAGCCCGATCTGGAGGGCGCGATCCAGCGCCTGACCGGCTTCCTCGAGCAGTACTGGGGCGGCCCGACCACCTACAGCGACCAGCGCGGGCACCCGCGGTTGCGCATGCGGCACAACGCCTTCAAGGTGAACCCCGATGCCCGCGACCGCTGGTTGACCCACATGCGCGCTGCCCTCGACACCCTCAAGCTGCCGCCGCTGCAGGATGCCACCCTCTGGGCCTATCTCGACCGAGCGGCGCACGCGATGGTGAACACGTTCGACGATTAGGGGTTATCCCGCATCAGTCACCCTCGGGCTCGTCGCGCTCGGCCTCGCTGCGTTCCACGCAGAACACGTTGCCCTCGGGGTCGGCGAGCACCACCCAGCCGGTGCCGTCGGGGCGCCGCTGGTCGTCGTACAGCGTCGCGCCGATCCCGAGGAGGCGCTCGACCTCCTCGTCGCGGGTGCCGTCCGTGGGCCGGACGTCGAGGTGCAGGCGGTTCTTGACCGTCCTGGGCTCGGGCACGCGCTGGAAGAACAGCGATGGGCCCGGGCTCCGAGGTCGCCGAGCCAGCACTCGTCATCGCCGGGGCGGTTGGGCTCGCCGGGATAGTCGCCCCAGCCGGTTACCTGTGCCCAGAACTGGCTGAGGGCGTACGGGTCAGCGCAGTCGAACGTCATCTGTGAGATCGAAACCGTCATGCGTCAACGCTGGCACGCGAGCCCGCGCTTGTCACGCCCCGGGTCGGGACCCGCTACAGGGTGGCTGCGAGGCCCTCGCGCAGCGGAGTGGTCGGTCGGCCGATGAGCCGCGACAGGTCGCCGGTGGTAACGGCGAGCAGGCCGTCACGGATGTTGCAATCCAGCGACACCACGAAGTCGGCAGACCCTTCCGGAACCCCGGCGGCAACGAGCGAGGCGCGGTACTCCCCCGGTGACAGTCGCTCGTACGTCACGGGCGTGCCCGAGATGTCGGAGATCACGGCGGCGAGCTCGGTGAAATCCCATGCAGTGTCACCGGAGAGCTCGTAGGTGGCGTTCTCATGCCCGCTCCGCGTGAGGACCACGGCGGCGGCATCCGCATAGTCCGCGCGCGACGCGCTGGCCACTCGGCCGTCCTCGACGCTGGCGGCGAGCACGCCGCTCTCAATCGCCTGCTGGGCCGTGCTCGTGTAGTTCTCGGTGTACCAGCTGTTGCGGAGGATGGTGAACGGGATGCCCGCTGCCCGGAGGTACTCCTCGGTGGCCTTGTGCTCGGGGGCCAGCGCGAGGGCGGAGGTCGTGGCGGCCGGTGCGCTGGTGTACACGATGTGGGTGATGCCGGCGGCCTTCGCGGCGTCGATCGCCGCGGAATGCTCGGCGACCCGGTTGCCGGGCACTCCCGACGAGACGAGCATCAGGGAATCGGCTCCGGCGAAGGCGGTGGCCATCGATTCCGGGTCGTCGTAGTCGATGCGGGTCACCGTGACCCCGCGGTCGGCCAGGTCGGCGATCTTCGCGAGGTCGCGACCGCCGGCGACGATCTGGTCGGCGGGAGTGCCGTCGCGCAGCAGCGCTTCGACGATGAGGCGGCCGAGATGACCGGTGGCAGCAGTGACGACAATCGACATGGAGTGGGTCCTTTCGTTGCAGGAGCCAACGTCACGCCCGGCGTCCTATTCCCCATTACCCTCGTATCGTCACGACGAAGGAGTCACCATGGCCGAGCCATCCCCCATCTCCACCCGGGCCGACGCACTCATCATCGGGGCGGGGCTCTCCGGCTTGGTCGCCGCAGCCGAACTCCTCGCCGCGGGAAAACGGGTGACGATCCTCGAGCAGGAGCCGGAGGCCAGTTTCGGCGGTCAGGCCTGGTGGTCGTTCGGCGGGCTGTTCCTCGTCGACTCCCCCGAGCAACGGCGCATGGGCATCAAGGACTCGCTCGACCTCGCCCGCCAGGACTGGCTCGGCAGCGCCGGGTTCGACCGGCCGGAGGATGAGTGGGGCAGGCAGTGGGCGGAGGCCTACCTGCAGTTCGCGGCCGGCGAGAAGCGGGCGTGGCTGAAAGAGCGCGGGGTCGGCTTCTTCCCGGTGGTCGGCTGGGCCGAGCGGGGCGGATACACGGGCACAGGTCACGGCAACTCGGTGCCAAGGTTCCACATCACCTGGGGTACCGGCCCGGGGGTGCTCGAGCCGTTCGTGGCCGCGGTGCGCGCCGGCGTCGATCGCGGGCTGGTGACGCTCAAGTTCCGGCACCGGGTCGACGAGCTGCTGGTGGAGGGCGGCGCCGTCGTGGGCGCGCGCGGGGTCATCCTCGCCCCCGATTCCGCCGAGCGCGGGGCGTCGAGCAATCGTGACGTCATCGGCGACTTCGAGGATCGAGCCGGGGCCACCATCGTGACCAGCGGGGGCATCGGCGGCAACCACGACCAGGTGCGCGCGCAGTGGCCCGCGCGCATGGGCGCCGCGCCCGCGCACATGCTGAGCGGGGTGCCCGCCCACGTGGACGGCCGGATGCTCGGCATCAGCGAGCGGGCCCGGGCGCGGCTGGTCAATGGCGACCGGATGTGGCACTACGTCGAGGGCATCACCAACTACGAGCCGGTCTGGGCCCACCACGGAATCCGCATCCTCCCCGGCCCCTCGAGCGTGTGGCTGGATGCCACCGGCACGCGCCTCCCGGGTCCGCTCTTCCCGGGTTTCGACACACTCGGCACGCTCGAGCACATCGCCGCGACCGGCCACGAGTACTCCTGGTTCGTGCTGACACAGGCGATCATCGAGAAGGAGTTCGCCCTCTCGGGCAGCGAGCAGAACCCCGACCTCACGGGCAAGAGCGTTCGCGAGTTGCTCAAGCAGCGGCTCGGCAAGGGCGCCACCGGTCCGGTCGAGGCGTTCAAGGAGCGCGGCGAGGATTTCGTGGTGGCCGCCACCCTCGACGAGCTGCTCGCGGGCATGCAGAAGCTGTCGCCCGATGTCGTTATCGATACCGACCGGGTGCGGCTCGAGATCGAGGCGCGTGACCGGCAGCTTGCCAACGAGTTCTCGAAGGACGCCCAGATCAACGCGATTCGCCAGGCCCGCCACTACCGCGGCGACAGGCTGATCCGGGTGGCGAAGCCGCACCGCATCCTGGACCCGGCGGCAGGGCCGCTGATCGCCGTGAAGCTGCACATCCTGACCCGCAAGAGCCTCGGCGGGATCCAGACCGACCTGGGCGGCAGGGCGCTGGATGACTCCGGCGAGGTCATTTCCGGCCTGTTCGCGGCGGGTGAGGCGAGCGGGTTCGGCGGAGGCGGGATGCACGGATACCGGTCGCTGGAGGGCACGTTCCTCGGGGGATGCCTGTTTAGCGGGCGCGCGGCAGGCCGAGCCGCTGCCGCCCAAGTCTGATGCCCGCTGCGTAGGATCGGTCGCGTGACGAACACACCGACGACCCCTGCCGGCTGGTACCCCGACCCGCGCGGAGGCCCGCACCCGCGGTGGTGGGACGGCAACCAGTGGACCGAGAATGTGCAGGAGCCATACTCCGCAGCCTCGGCCGGAGCCATCCCCGCCGCCGCCGCCGCGGGCACCAAGGTCTACAACCTCTGGATCTGGCTCGTGGTGTTTCTGCCGTTCATCTCACTGCCGCTGCTGTTCACCATCGACTTCGGCACGTTACTCAACCCCGCGTACGTCAACGACGACCAGGCCGCCATGGAGGCGCAACTGGCGATCCTGACCTCGCCCGGCGTAGTGGCGGTCACCCTCGTGAGTTGGCTCGCTGCCGCCGCGACGATCTTCTGCGCGTACCGCGACTGGAAGTGGCTGGTGGCGGCGGGCGTGCCGAAGCCGTTCCACTGGGCATGGTCGTTCATCGGCCTGGCGGGCTACCCCGTCTACGCGATCGGTCGCGCCGTGATCACCAAGCGGCGCACCGGGCATGGTTCCGCTGTGCTGTGGGCGACGATCGGGATGATCGTGCTGAGCGTCATCGTTGCGATCGCCTGGTCGGTGAGCCTTGTCGCAGGCATGGTCGAGCAGATGGGTCCGCTCGGCCCGTAGCGGCTAGCGGGCCAGCGCCCACGCCCGCCGCTTGACGAGCACGTGCCCGCGCCGGGTGGTCAACCTGGTCCAGGGCCCTGACTCGTAGATGGCCACCGAGTCGTCCTCACCCAGGAAGCCCAGGCTCAGCGCCGCGAACCCGGCGCCCGCGGGGATGTGATCGAAGCCGTCGATCGGGCGACCCCAGATCTGCGAGCGCACCTTGTGCACGATCTGCTCACCCGTGCCGGTCGGGATGGCCTCGGCGACCTCGTCGATGCCCGCGCGAGCCGCGGCGTCGAGGATGCTTCCCTCGATGGTCCCGAGCGGGTGCCATCCCCCGCGCGGCGGCGAGATGGCCGCCCAGGTGACCGTGTTGACCTCCATGGGAAGTGAAACCGTGATCGGCTCGCCGACACTCGCCGAGGCCTTCTCCAGCAGCCCCTCAACCCGCGCCAGCAGCGACCGCACGGGCACGACGACATCGAACGGGTCCTGGCCGGTGAGGGCGAAGGTGCGCAGCCCGAGAACGGTCGGGCTCTCGTCGAGCAGCCCTGCCGGGTGCAGCACCGATACGTAGACCGCGAGCACCCCGGATCCTGCGATGAGACGGACGGAACCGTCATCCACCCGCTGGGAACGGCCCAGAAAAACGTGCAGGTCACCCAGGGCGAGGGAATCCGCGAGGGTGAACGTGCGTGACATCAGGTCTTCTAAACTACAGGGCATGAGCGACCCCCTGGCTGGACTTCTTTCGGCGCTCGACCTCACCGACACGGGCGCTCGCACCAACGAGGACATCTACACGGGGCTGACGCAGTGGATGCCGCACGGCCGGGTCTTCGGCGGGCAGGTGCTGGCGCAGGCGCTCGTCGCCGCCCAACGCACGATCCCGGCCGACCGGATCGTTCACTCGATGCACGGCTACTTCCTGCGCCCGGGCGACATCGACATGCCGATCACGTTCTCGGTCGACCGGATCCACGACGGGCGATCGTTCTCGACAAGGCGCACGCAGGCCTACCAGGACGGAATGCCCATCCTCTCCATGATCGCCTCGTTTCAGGACCAGGACCCGGGGCTCGACCACCAGATCGACATGCCGACGGGGCTGCCCGACCCGGAGAGCCTCCCCACGGCCGGCGAGGTGCTCGCGGGACTGGATCATCCGGTCGCCCGCGCCTGGTCGACGGAACGCGCGTTCGACCTGCGGCACGTGCCCTCACCGATCTACCTGAGTGTCGAGGGTGGCAACGTCTCGCACCAGGCGGTGTGGTTGAAGACGATCGGCCCGATGCCCGACGACGAGAACCTGCACCGCGCCGCCCTGGTGTACGCGAGCGACTACTCGATCCAGGAATCGGTGCTGCGCGCCCACGGGCTGCCCTGGATCACGCCGGGCATGAAGGTGGCCAGCCTCGACCACGCGATGTGGCTGCACCGGTTCGGCCGGGTCGACGAGTGGATGCTTTACGTGCAGGAATCCCCGAACGCGATCGGTGGCCGCGGGCTCGCGACCGGCAGGATCTACCGCCGCGACGGCGTACTGCTGGCGACCGTCGCGCAGGAGATCACCGTGCGGGTGCCGCAGGCGTGACCTTCGCCGCCTTGCCCCGGGTCAGCAACGAGTTCGCCTCCTCCAGCGACATCCCCTTCGTCTCGGGGATGAAGCGGATCACGAACAAGAACGACAGCACCGCGAACAGCGTGTACAGCCCGTAAGTCAGCACGAGAGAGACCGACGCCAGCGGCGGGAACGAGATCGTGATCGCGAAGTTGGCGATCCACTGTGCCGCGGCCGCGACCCCGAGCGCGCGAGCGCGGATGCGGGTGGGGAAGATCTCGCCGAGCAGCACCCACACCACCGGCCCCCACGAGGCACCGAAGCTCACCACGAACAGGTTGGCGGCGACCAGGGCGATCGGCCCCCAGGCGCCGGGCAGTGACGGCCCACCGTCGACCACGTCGGCCTGGCTGAAGGCGATGGCCATGACGGCGAGCGAGATCGCCATGCCGGCCGAGCCGAACAGCAGGATCGGTCGGCGACCGACCTTGTCGATGAGCGCGATAGCGACGAACGTGACGAGGATGTTGGTGACCGAGGTGATCACGGAGATCGTGAACGAGTCACTCTCCTCGAACCCGACCGAACGCCAGAGCGTCGTGGAGTAGTAGAAGATCACGTTGATGCCGACGAACTGCTGGAAGATCGACAGGATGATGCCGATCCACACGATCGGCTTCAGCCCGAACCGGTCACCCCGCAGCACGCGCTTCTGGCTGCCCTCGGCGTCTTCGGCGATCGCCGTGCGCATCTCGCCGATGGCGCGCTCGACCTCGTTGCCCGGCCAGATGCCGGAGAACAGCCGGCGCACGTCGTCTTCGCGGCCCTTGAGCACCAGGAACCGCGGTGATTCGGGCAGCAGGAGCGCGAGGACCCCGTACACGACCGCCGGGATGGCCCCGGCGAGGAACATCCATCGCCACGCCTCGAGGCCGAACCAGAACTGCGCACCGGCGGCTCCGGCAGCGCCGGCGAAGAGGGTGTCGGAGAGCAGCGCCGTAAAGATACCGATGGTGATCGCGAGTTGCTGGAGGGAGGCAAGCCGACCGCGCACTTGCTTGGGCGAGATCTCGGCGATGTAGGCCGGCGCGATCACGCTGGCGATCCCGATGCCGAGGCCACCAACCACGCGCCAGACCACCAGGTCCCAGACACCGACGGCGAGGCCCGCCCCCAGCGCGCTGGCGAGGAAGAGCACGGCGCCGACGAGCATCGCCGGGATGCGACCCCAGCGGTCGGCGAGCCGGCCGGCGAAGTAGGCGCCGACCGCCGAACCGATGAGCGCACTGGCAACCGCGAAACCCACGAGCGTCGGAGCCAGGTCGAAGTCCGTCTCGATCGCGTCGACCGCGCCGTTGACCACGGCGGAGTCGAAACCGAAGAGGAAACCGCCGACCGCCCCAGCCACCGCCAGCCCGATCACCTTCGCATTGACGGATCTCTCGGCGTTACCTGCGCTATCCGTCTTGCCGGTCTTGTTGGCGGCAGATGACATGACGATTCCCCGTTCTTTCGATGACACCACCGTAGATTCCCCGTGCGCCATGAAAGGAGGCCTTGACAGGGCCACGCGGCTCACACTCGCCCGGGTTAGCGGTGATTATCCGCGCTTGCTGAACACGACCGGTTCCTCGACGTAGGGAGCCCACGCCTCACGGAGCATCTCCGGAATCCGCTGCGGTCGCCCCGTCTGCGCGGTCACCATCACCAGGGTGGTTGCGGCCCGGGTGAACAGGATGCGCGGGCTCACCCCCGCAGGCGAGAACAGCTCGTAGCAGATCTCGAGGCTCGCACCACCGATGCGGCCGATCCACATCTCGATGTCGATCGGGGCACGCATGTACGGGATCGGCGCGAGATACTCGATCTCCTGCCGCGCGATGAGGCTGATCGTCTCGGCGCCGGGGCGGGCGTCGAGCAGCGCGGTCGCCGCGCCGGGCTCGCCTCCCTCGTCCGGCCGCCAGAACGCCTGGATGCGAGCCTCCTCGAGCAGGCGGAGCATCTCGGCGTTGTTGACGTGCGCGTACGCGTCGAAATCGCTCCACCGCAGCGGGATGGGAACGTGGATGCGCACGATCAGTCGCGCGTGAGCTTGCGGTACGCGCTCCGGTGCGGCTTCGCCGCGTCGGGCCCGAGTCGCTCGACCTTGTTCTCCTCGTACGACTCGAAGTTGCCCTCGAACCAGTACCAGTTCGCCGGGTCATCCTCGGTGCCCTCGTACGCCAGGATGTGGGTCGCGATGCGGTCGAGGAACCACCGATCGTGAGTGATGACCACGGCGCAGCCGGGGAATTCGAGCAGCGCGTTCTCGAGGCTGCCGAGAGTCTCGACGTCGAGGTCGTTGGTCGGCTCATCCAGCAGCAGCAGGTTGCCGCCCTGCTTCAGCGTCAATGCGAGGTTCAGCCGGTTGCGCTCACCACCGGAGAGCACGCCGGCCTTCTTCTGCTGGTCGGGGCCCTTGAAGCCGAACTGGCTGACGTAGCCGCGCGAGGGGATCTCGGTCTTACCGACCTGGATGTAGTCCTGGCCGTCGGAAACGACCTCCCACAGGGTCTTGTTGGGGTCGATGCCGCCGCGGTCCTGGTCGACGTAGGAGATGTCGACCGTCTCACCGATGCGCAGGTCGCCGGCGTCGAGCGGCTCCAACCCGGTGATCGTCTTGAACATGGTGGTCTTGCCGACACCGTTCGGGCCGATCACGCCGACGATGCCGTTGCGCGGCAGGGTGAACGACAGGTTGTCGATCAGGATGCGCTCGCCGAAGCCCTTCTTCAGGTTCTTGGCGTCGATCACCTGGGCGCCCAGACGCGGGCCGACCGGGATGACCAGCTCCTCGAAATCGAGCTTCCTGGTCTTCTCCGCCTCGTTGACCATCTCCTCGTAACGGGCGAGGCGCGCCTTCGACTTGACCTGGCGGCCCTTCGCGTTGCTGCGCACCCACTCGAGTTCGCTGGAGAGACGCTTGGCGAGCTTGGCGTCTTTCTTGCCCTGCACTTCAAGGCGCTCGCCCTTCTTCTGCAGGTAGGTCGAGTAGTTGCCCTCGTAGGGGTAGAGGTGGCCGCGGTCGACTTCGGCGATCCACTCGGCAACGTGGTCGAGGAAGTACCGGTCGTGAGTGACGGCGAGCACGGCGCCGGGGTACTTGGAGAGGTGCTGCTCGAGCCAGAGCACGCTCTCGGCGTCGAGGTGGTTGGTGGGCTCGTCGAGCAGCAGCAGGTCGGGCTTCTGCAGCAGCAGCTTGGTCAGCGCGACACGGCGCTTCTCACCGCCCGAGAGGTTGGCGACGCTCGCATCTCCGGGGGGCGTGCGCAGGGCATCCATCGCCTGTTCCAGCTGGGAGTCGAGGTCCCAGGCGTCTGCGGCGTCGATCTCCTCCTGCAGGGTGCCCATCTCGGCCAGCAGGGCGTCGAAGTCGGCGTCGGGCTCGGCCATCGCCAGGCCGATCGCGGAGTGGCGGTCGACCTTGTCCTTGATGGAGCGGACGCCGTCTTGCACGTTCTCCAGCACGGTCTTGGACTCGTCGAGCTCCGGCTCCTGCATGAGGATGCCGACGCTGTAGCCGGGGCTGAGGCGCGCCTCACCGTTGCTGGGCGTGTCGAGGCCCGCCATGATCTTCAGGATCGTGGACTTGCCGGCGCCGTTCGGGCCGACCACCCCGATCTTCGCCCCGGGGAAGAACGACATCGTGACATCGTCGAGGATGAGCTTGTCGCCTACCGCCTTGCGGGCGCGGACCATCGAGTAAATGAATTCGGCCATTACTCCATTCTACCGAGCAGCCGCCGCCAGGATCGCCGCGGCCGGGAGCTAGACCCGGCCGCGGCGGGTATCAGACCAGCTTCTCGAACACGAGGGTGGCCTGGATGCGGTCCCCGCCCACGAGGCCCTTGCTTCCGGAGGATGCGGCGGTGATCGTGTGGAGCCGGTAGCCCTTCGCCGCCTGAGCGTTGAGCACGTTCTCCAACTCGGTGAGATTGCCGGAGCCGGTGCCGAACAGCTTCTCTTTCAGCATGACCTGCAGAACGACGTAGTTCATGGTGCTTCTTTCCCTGACAGAAGGTGACAGCCACCCGACTAGTCCGGGCGCTGCGCCAGTGTAGCGGGAAGGCGCCAGCCGATATACCGGGGGAACTACCAGTCGATCGGGCGGGTCGCGCCGACCAGGCAGCCACCCGTGCCGAGCAACGGGGCGACGGTAGAACCGAAGCCGCGCGCCGAGACCTGGCCGAGCAGGCACTCGCCCTTCACCCGCACGGAGAACAGGATCGAGTCCGCGGCGAGGTCGATCGCCGTGCGATCGGGAGTGACTTCCATGTCTTGCTTGCGGAAGCCCGCCGCGACCAGGTTGTCGATGATGCTGCGCCCGTCGGACATGCCGTTCGCCGCGAAGAAGTTATTGCCCACGAGATCGAAGTACGGCTTGTTCTCCTCGGCGGTGCCGCTCTCGATGAGCACCGGCTCGGGTGGCACCGTCTCGGTCGGCTCGGGTGCTGGAGTGCTGCTGGAGGTGTCCCGCGGCGTCGGCACCGGAGTGGGAGCGGCCGTGGTGCACGCGCTAACCCCGACGACGAGCGCCAGGGACATGACCGCAGCCAGTGTGCGCGAGCGAGATACGCCTGCCATCCAGATCCCTCCATCGCCCGCTGCAGCGGGTCAGGGAGATTCTACGGGGGCCTCCCGAGTCAGAACGGAACCGCCTCCCGCTCTCGCGCCGCCGCGTCATCCTTGCCGGCCTCCTCCCCCAGCGGCGCGATCCCGTCGGATGCGGATACCGAGCCGTCGGCCGACTCCGCCGTCTCTGGGCTCCCTGTCGCGCTCGCCGAGGCGGAACTGGAGGAGATGCTGCGCGTGAAGTAGGCGGTGCCCCACGCGAGGTCGTGACCGACCGCGTCGGCCTCGACGTCGATGTTCGTGCCCTGCTTCTCCCCGTTGTCCCACTCCTTGATGCGGAGCCGACCGGTGACGATCGCGCGCTCGCCCTTCTTGATCGACGTGGAGACGTTCATGGCCAGCTGGCGGAAGGTGGTCACGGTGTACCAGTTCGTGTCGCCATCGATCCAGCGCTGGTTCGCCCGATCGAATCGGCGCTGTGTCGATGCGAGCGGGAAGCTCGTGATCGCCAATCCTTCGGCGGTGAAGATGTTCTTGGGCTCGGTCGCGACGAGCCCCGTCAGTGTGATCGTGTCGGTCATGGTCATCCCTCTCCTGCTGCTCTCGTGGCTGCTCTGGTGGAGGAGCCCGGGACCGGCACTCGTGCCGGGATAGCCGACCCGGGCTCCTTGCACCGAGTGTTGTCCGCCGGGGCCCGCGAAAACGGCGGCCCCTCCCGGATGGGAGGGACCGCCGTTACGGGTCAGCTGGGGAGGAGTGCTCCGGCAGCTGGAGAACGAACTACGAGGCGAGCACGTACTCCGCGAACGACTTGCGGATCTTGTTCACCTTGGGGAGCGCCACGGCCATGCAGTAGCCCTGGCCCGGGTTCTTCGCGAAGAAGTCCTGGTGGTACTCCTCGGCGCGGTACCAGTCGCCGAGCGGCTCGAGAGTGGTGACGACGCCGCCGTCCCAGTACTCGGCGGCCCGGTCGCGAGCTGCATCGAACTGGGCCTTCTGGGCCTCATCCGTGTAGAACATCGCCGAACGGTATTGGGTACCGACGTCGTTGCCCTGGCGGTTGAGCTGCCGCGGGTCGTGCAGGCTGAAGAAGACGTCGAGGATGACCTCATCGGGGATCACGTCGGGGTCGAAGGTAACGGCCACAGCCTCGGCGTGCCCGGTGGTGCCGGTGCAGACTGCCTCGTAGCTGGGGTGAACGGTGGCGCCGCCGGTGTAGCCGGAGACGACGTCGGTGACTCCGCGAAGGGTGCGGTAGACGGCGTCGAGACACCAGAAACAACCACCGGCGAGAACGAATGTATGCATGGGGTGAGCCTACTTTCTGAGGTACACAGGGCCTGATCGGCCTCTATTGATAACCCCCGCCGCCGTCTACGCATTCCCCGGGCGAGCGGCCCTAGGCTGGCGGTATGCCCTATGACGCCAGCCCCGATCGGTACGAGAAGCTCCCCTACGTGAAGACCGGCCGAAGCGGCCTGAGCCTGCCGAAGATCTCGCTCGGCCTCTGGAACAACTTCGGCTACGACAAGCCCCTGCAGACCCAGCGCGACATCCTGCGCCGAGCATTCGACCTCGGCGTGACGCACATCGACATCGCCAACAACTACGGCCCGCCTCCCGGATCCGCAGAGAGCAATTTCGGCACGATCTTCGCTGAGGACTTCGCGCCCTACCGCGATGAGCTGATCATCTCTAGCAAGGCCGGTTACGACATGTGGAGCGGCCCGTACCAGGACGGCGGATCACGCAAGTACCTGCTCTCGTCGCTCGACGCGAGCCTGAAGCGCACCGGCCTTGAGTACTTCGACATCTTCTACTCGCACCGCCCCGACCCGGACACCCCGATCGAGGAGACGATGGGCGCGCTCGCCACCGCGGTACATTCCGGCAAGGCGCTGTATGTGGGCATCTCGAACTACAGCCCCGAGCAGACGCGTGCCGCGCACGCCGCGCTCGCCGAGCACAAGATTCCGCTGCTCACCCACCAGCCCCGGTACAACATGTTCGACCGCCACATCGAAGACGACGGGCTGTTCCCCGTGCTCGCCGAGCTGGGCATGGGCAGCATCGTCTTCTCGCCGCTGGCGCAGGGACTGCTGACGGATCGCTACCTGTCGGGCGTGCCCGCGGACTCGCGGGTGGCCACCGGCCGCTGGTTGACCGAGGAGAACCTCAACGAGCGCTACCTCGAGCGGGCGCGCGCTCTCAACGACATCGCGAAGCAGCGCGGGCAGACGTTAGCCCAGCTCGCGCTCTCGTGGGTGCTGCGCATTCCCGAGGTCACGTCGGCCCTGATCGGCGCGAGCAGCGTAGCCCAGCTCGAGAACAACCTGGCCGCCCTCGAGTCGCCCGAGCTCACGGCGGATGAGATTGCGGCGATTGAGCCCCACGCGGTGCACGGGACGGGTGCGCGCAGCTAGCCCGGAATGTCGGTGGTCGAACATAGCTTCGAACGTGTTCACCATCGACCCGAGGAGGCTCCCCGTGACAACGCTCGACTTCATCGGCACCGACCGGCAATCGCGCATTCGCGCTGGCGTCGCCACGGTGCAACTGCATGACGATCTCTGGCGGGTAACCCGGCCCGACGGCGAGGTGCTCGGCTACGTCGAACGCTCGTCGACGCCCGCCGGCTACCGCTTTCTGGCCAAGCGGATGTTGCAGCGCCAGCGTCGCTTCCTGCCCGTCGGTGAGTTCTGGGCGTTCGGCGACGCGATGGACTGCTTCCGGTTCTGATCGGGATGCACCGTTGCGGGTTTTTCGCGACTGCGCCTGTCGTTCCCTGATGACCGCGCGCGGCGGGGTTATGGTGCCTCCATGTTGCTGGAGTGGTGGAATGACACAGTCCAATGGGTCACGTCGAGTTCGGGCCGCGCGGTCATTACGAGCTCGGTGCTCCCGTTCATCGCGATCATCGTCAGCGGTGTCATCGCGAGCCTCGTGGCCCGCAGCGCCGTCAAGCGATTGATCGCGCATCAGGATCGCGAACACAAGGCGTCAGCCGTGGCTGCGCTCATCGCGGCCGCGCGTCGTGCTGCCAGCTGGAGCACTCTCTCAGCCGCCGAGAAGGATCACGTCGATTACCAACTCAGCGAATCCGAGGTGAAGGTTCGCCTTCTTCCGGTGGCGGGAGCCGGCCTCGCGGCCGACTGGGCCGCGCACCACCTCGCCTCGATGAAGAAGAACTCGGTCAACTACTCGTTCCAGGCCGAGCAGGATCTTTCCGACTTCGAAGACGGGCTCATTGCCTGGCAGGACAAGCCGGCCCGGGCACGCAAGCTGTTCGCGCAGGATCTGGCGGCATGGAAGTACGAAACCGCGGTGCCCGAGGACGAGCTGCTGACGAAACAGCGCGAGTGGGCCGCCCGGCAGTCCGCCGCGTCGGAGCCGACCTCCGTCATCCCGAAGCCGGCCACCGAGTAGGGCTGTCGGCTAGTTCGACCCGCTAGCTCCGGGTAGGAGCTGCCAGCACCGCCGCGAGCTCCGACCGCACAATGCAGTTCTCGAGGGCGAACGAATCGGCGAGCGCCTCGGCCTGATCCGGGCTGACTCCCTCGAAGGCGCGCGCGAACTCGTCCACCATGGCCTCGGCCAGCATCACGTGGCGCACGTGCCCGTGGATCCACCGGCGCGCGCCCCACGGGTACGGCTGGAAGTCGGGGAACTCCTCAGCGAACAGCTGCTCGATCGGCTCCAGGATGCCCCGGACCCCCTCGTCGGTCGAGCCCCACGAGTCGACGCCCAGGCGCGCCTTCTTCGCCACGACCGGCTCGATGCGACGCATATATGGCGAAGCGGGATCGGCCGAGACGAGCCCCTGCAGGCCGATGTCCTTGTACGTCCACAGCGCCCAACTCGCGTCATAGCGGTCGTAGATCTCCAGCTGGTCGCGCAGCAGGGTGAAGCGCTGCGCGTCGCGAGCGGCATCGCCCGTGTACACCGGCCCGAACTCGCCAACCCAGATCGGCGTCCCGGTGTCTCGCATGTAGGCGGTGCGGGCGAGGAAGGTCTCTTCGACCCGATCGCGATCCACGTACTGCCCGCGACTCACGCCCGGGTACGGGCCGCCGTCCACGAAGCCGGGAAGGGCGTAGTCGTGGGCGGTGTACACACAGTTGGGGAGCGGGTCGCCGAGCTGATCGAACTGCGTCGAATAGCGGTTGCCGTCGAGGAACAGGATGTGGTCCGGGTCCACCGCGCGGATCGCGGTCTCGAGCCTTCGGTAGAAGGGTCCGATGGTCTCCCCCGCGACATCCGCCGGCTCGTTGATCGGGTTGTAGCCGGCCACCCACGGGTTGCCCCGATAGTGCTCGGCGATGTGCTCCCACAGGTTCACCACGCGGTCCTGGTACTGGCGCTGCGACCAGAACGACGCCCACTGAGTGGGATTGTCGCTGTGCCAGTGCTGGTTCTGGGCCCCGGGCAGCGCGTGCAGGTCGAGGATCGCGTAGATGCCGTGCCGCGCGCACGCATCGATCACGCTGTCGAGCAGCGCGAAGCCCTCCTGCTTGATCTCGAAGGGTGCGTCGTCGTCTTCGAAGTGCCGGTAGTTGAAGGGAATCCGCACGGAGTTCAGACCGAGACTCGCGAGCAGCGCCGCATCCGCATCGGTGAAGAACACCGACAGGAAGCGGTCGAAGAAGCGGGTGTAGCCCTCCTCACCGAGCACGCGACGGAGGGCGCGGCGGTGCTGCGCCTCCGACGCCGGATACCCGGTGATGAAGTTCTCCATGTTCATCCAGCCGCCGAGCCCGAACCCCCGCAGTCGCACCGGCTGGTCGCCGGACAGGATCCTCGTGCCCTCGACGCGCAGGATGGCCTGGTCAGCGTTCAACGGTCAGTGCCGTCCACGACACGGGCGGCAGCACGACGGTGACCTTGCCATCGCGCAACTGGGCGGTGGTGTTGTCCGCCAACTGCACGCGGGTGGTGTCGTCGACGGTGTTCGCCGCATGGATGTCGTCGTCGTGCAGCGACTTCGCCGAGACGACCCGGGCGCCTCCCAGCAGCGCGACATCGACCTCCAACTCGACCGATTCGGTCAGGCTGCGGTTGACGGCGAAGATCGTCGCAGTTCCGGTTTCCGGGTCGTGCGTCGCCGCGGCGTCGACGACGCCTACCTCGCCGTACTGCTCGCTAACGTACGTCGGGGTGTTGAGGCTGACCTCGAGCGATATGCCGCGGGCCAGCAACGACGTGGTCGCGAACGGGAAGAACGTCGTCTGCCGCCAAGCGGCCCCGCCGGGCTCGGTCATGATGGGCGCGATCACATTCACGAGTTGGGCCAGGCTCGCCGCGGTGACCCGGTCGGCGTGTCGCAGTAAGGAGATGAGCAGGTTACCGACGACCACCGCATCCATCACCGAATAGACGTCTTCGAGCAGCCGCGGCGCAACCGGCCAGCTCTCGATGTCGGTGATCTTGTCGACGTCGTTGTACCGGGACTGGTACCAGACGTTCCACTCGTCGAAGGAGATGTTGATCGACTTGTCGCTGCGCTTGAGCGCCTTGACGTGATCGGCGGTCGCGACCACCGCCTCGATGAACTGGTCCATGTCGACCGCCGACGCGAGGAAGCTCCCGAAATCGTCACCGACGGGCTCGTAGTAGACGTGGCACGAGATGAAGTCGACCTCGTCGTATGTAGCCTCCAGCACGACGCGCTCCCACTCCCCGAACGTGGGCATCTTGCCGCTCGAGCTACCGCACACGATCAGTTCGAGGTCGGGATCCACCTGCCGCATCGCCCGCGCCGTCTGAGCCGCCAGCCTGGCGTACTCCTCAGCCGTGCTGTGCCCAAGCTGCCAGGGGCCGTCCATCTCGTTGCCGAGGCACCACACACCGATGGAATGCGGCTCGGGCGTGCCGTTGGCGATGCGCTGATCCGACAGCGTCGTGCCCGAACGGATGTTGGAGTACTCGAGCACGTCGAGCGCGTCGAGCACGCCCCGGGTGCCGAGGTTGACCGCGTACATGAGCTCGCCGTCGACTGTCGCGATCCACCGGGCGAACTCGTCGAGGCCGACCTCGTTCGGCTCGGTGGAGTGCCACGCAAGATCGAGCCGGCGCGGCCGATCCTCGCGCGGGCCGACACCGTCTTCCCACCGGTAGCCGGAGACGAAGTTGCCTCCCGGGTACCGGATGGTCGAGACGCCCAGTTCGCGCACGAGCTCGGCGACGTCACGCCGGAATCCGTGCTCGTCGGCGGCCGGATGCCCGGGCTCGTAGATCCCGTCGTAAACGCACCGCCCCAGGTGCTCGACGAACGAACCGAAAAGACGGCGATTGACGGGGCCGACCGCGAACTGCGGGTCGATGGCCATTGTTGCGTGGATCATGTTCCTCTATCTGATGCGTGGCGTACGGAAACGAGAACGAGCGCGGTCTCAGGTCACTTCAGGCTGCCGATCGACAGCCCGCCCTGCCAGTACCGCTGCAGGCTGAGGAAGGCGATGACCAGCGGGATCACCGAGACGAGCGAGCCGAGGATGATGATGCTCCAGAGAGACGTGCCGCCGGAGTTATTGGCCGACGCGATGCCCTGCCAGAGGCCGATGCCGACCGTAACGGGGTAGAGGCGGTTATCCGAGAGCATGGCCAGCGGCAGGAAGTAGTTGTTCCACGACGAGACCACCGAGAGCAGCAACACCGTGACGATGGCCGGCCGCAGCATCGGAAGGGCCACCTGGTAGAAGATCCGGAACTCGCCCGCTCCGTCGACCCGCGCCGCGTCCAGGAGCTCGTCGGGCACCGCATCCCGCGTGTAGACGTGCATCAGGTACACGCCGAAGGGGTTCAGCAACGTGGGCAGGATGACCGCCCAGATGGTGTTGGTGATCCCGAACTGCGAGAACAGGATGAAGGTCGGAATGACCAGGGCGGTCGTCGGCACCATCACGGAGCCGAGCAGGATCGCGAAGCTCGCGCGCCGGCCGCCGAACTGGTACTTGGCGAAGCCGTAGCCCGCGGCCACCGCGAGCACCGTCGCTCCGATGCCGCCGACGAAGGCGTACATCGCGGAGTTCAACAGCCATCGTGCGTAGATGCCGTCCTGATAGGTGAACAGCTCACCGAAGTTGCTGAGGTAGTTGATGGTGTCGGCGAACCAGAGCGCGCTGCCGCCACCGAACAGGCCGGCGGCACTCTTGGATCCGTTGACGATGACCCACCAGAACGGCACCAGGAAGTAGACCACCAGGAAGCCCAGGAGCACCTGGAGGGCGATGTAACGCGGCCTGCGGGGCCGCCGCTGAGTGCGAAGTGCAGATGCGGTCATGACAGGAAACTCCCCCGCTTGCGCGTGATGAACATGAAGAGATAGACGAAGACGAAGACGACAGCGCCGAGAGCGAACGAGATCGCGGACCCGTAGTTGTAGTTGGCCAGCGCGAACGCCTGCTGGTACGCGTACATGTTGGGTGTGAAGTCTGCCGAGATCGAGCCCGCCGCGAGATACCGCAGGATCTGCGGTTCGTTGAAGAACTGCAGCGTTCCGATCAACGCGAACACCAGGATCAACACCAGCGCAGGGGCGATGAGCGGAATCTTGATCCGCCACACGATCTGCCACTGGTTGGCGCCATCGATGCGCGCCGCCTCGTACAGCGTGGGATCCACTCCCTGCAGGGCCGCGAACAGGATGATCATGTAGTAGCCGGCCCACTGCCAGGTCACGATGTTCAGCAACCCGAAGAAGATCAGGTCGCGACTGAGGAAGTCGGGGCCCGCCAGGCCGAAGACGCCGAAGAGTTCCGCGAGCGGGCCGAAGCTCTTGCTGTACAGGAAGCCCCACATCAAGGCCCCGATGACCGCGGGAATCGCGTAGGGCAGGAAGATCATCAGCCGCGAGAACCTGGCGAACTTCGTCGTGACCAGGTCGAGGATGAGCGCCACTCCGAGCGAGACTGCCATCTGCAGCGGAATCAGCACGAGCGAGAACCGCGCGACGAACCAGATGCCGTCGAGGAAGCTGGGGTCGGTGAATGCCTTGAAGTAGTTGCCCAGCAGCACGAACTGGGTGCCACCGATCATCTTGGTCTGGAACAGGCTCAGGTAGAGGGCGTAGAGCAGGGGCGCGACGAGCATCGCGATGAAGACGATGGCGAACGGAGCAACGAAGCTCCAGCCGGTGATGCTGCGTCTCCGCGCTGCGCGGCGCGCCGACGTGTGTCGATCAACGATCGGCCGTGCCAACTGGGTGGTCATGGTGACTCCGGAAGGTTAGGTGGATAACGACGGGAGTGGGCCGACCCGGGTGCGGGTCGGCCCACCGTGGGAGTCAGGTCACTCGACGGTGAAGCCCTGTTCCGCTGCGTACGCTGCGACATCCGCCTGCAACTTGTCAGCCGCGTCGGAGCCCGTGGCAGACCCTTCGTTGATGGCGGCGAGCTGCTCAGTGAACGCGTCGAAGTAGTACTGCCCGAACGGCGTGTAGGTCATGCCGGTGTAGCCGTTGGCTGCCGGGACATACACCTCCTTGTTGGCCTGCTGCCCGCCGAAGAACGGCACCTCGTAGTCCTCGAACTCCTGCGAGTTGAGGGCGCTGAGGTTGAGCGGGAAGATGACCTGGTTCTGCCAGCCGTCGGTCAGCGATGCCTCGTCGGTGTAGATCGAGAGCGCAACCTTGGCGGCGAGCTCGGGGTCCGTCGCCTGGCTCGTCACCGAGAAGGCCGAACCACCCCAGTTGACGTAAGTCGGGTTGGCGGCATCCCACTGCGGAAGCGGGGCGACCTTCCAAACACCGGCATCCTCGCCCTCGCCGACGCCAGCGCCGGTCAGGTAGCCCGGTGCCCACGCTGCCGAGATGTAGGTGGCGTAGTCCCCGCCGATCACGCCGGCGATGTACTCGGGGGTGAACTGGTCCTGCGTGCCCACGAGACCCTTCTCCACGAGACCGCCCCAGTAGTCGAGCACCTCCTTGGATGCGTCGTCGTTGAGGTTGATCGCGATGCTGTCCGAGCCCGCGGCGTATGAGAACGGCTCCGCGCCGTTCTGGTACTGCAACGCCATCATGACCGCGGGAACGTTGGCGCCCAGGTCGCCGAACAGCGGGCCGCCCGCGTCCTTCACGGTCTGGGCGGCAGCCTCGTACTCCTCCCAGGTGGTGGGCGGGGTGATGCCGTACTCCTCGAAGACGTCAGCGCGGTAGATCATTCCCATGGGGCCACCGTCGATGGGTACGCCGTAAACGCCGTCGCCGACCGAGAGGTCTTTCCAGGCGCCTTCGCTGTAGTTCTCCTTGACGTCTTCATAGCCGAGGTCGCTGATGTCGACCAGCGCCTCCTGGATCTGGAATGTCGGGATGCGGTCGGCTTCGACCATCACGACGTCAGGAGCGCCGGTGCCCGCGGTGATGGCGGTCTGGAACTTGTCGTATTCGTCGCCGCCCTGGCCGACGTTGGTCCAGCACACCTGGACTTCGTCGTTCTGCTCGTTGAAGTTGTCGACGACCAACTCCATGTTCGGGTACCAGGCCCAGAGGGAGACGACCGGGAGGTCGGCCTTGGGGATGGTGTTGGTGCAGCTGGCGTCGGTGCTGCCGCCGCCACCAGCGTTTCCGTCACCGCCGGCCGCACACCCCACGAGGGCGCTGGCGAGCACGAATGCTCCTGCTGCGGTGAGTACTGATCTTGTCTTCATTGACGTTCCTTTCGGATGCGTGGACCTCATTGTCGGTGCATGATCCTGACCCGATCGTGCGTCGCGACCAGAATCTACAACGTTGTACTTTAACGTTGTAGAGACATAGTGCTGGATGACGGCAGCGCTGTCAACAGCCGGATCGGGGCGGGTGCTCCCCGGTCTAGTACTCCACCGGGGCGGGCCCGATTTTGGCCAGGAGGGCCGCCAGTTGCGCGTACGCCTCATCCCGATAGCCGGCGATCTCGGGTGCCTGCTCGGCGGGTGTGGAGAGGAATCCGCCGCCCGATTTCAGGCCGAGATGCCCGTCGGCAACCAGCTCGCTCAGCACGCCGGGTTCGGCGAATCGCTCCGGATACGCAGCTCCGAGTGACCCGTAGCAGAACTGGTAGACGTCCAGCCCCGCGATGTCGGCGATCGCGAACGGCCCGAAGAACGGAAGCCGGAAGCCGAAGGTTGTGCGCGTGATGGTGTCCACCGCCTCGGCCGTCGCCACGCCCTCCTCGACCAGGCGCGCCGCCTCCGTGAACAGTGCGTACTGCAGCCGGTTCAACGCGAAACCTGTCACGTCGGCGATCGGCACGCCGACTTTGCCGCACGACGCGAGCAGCTCGATCACCCGCGGCGGGATGGTGGGATCGGTGCCGGGCTGGGCGTCGTTACCGGTGTGCGAGATGACCTCGACGCCCGGGACGAACGTGGCGGGGTTGCTGAAGTGCACGCCCAGGAAGCGTTCCGGGTGAGCCACCGCGGTGGCGAGGGTACCGATGGAGATCGTCGACGTGTTGCTGCCGATGATCGTCGACGCCGGGCTCGCGTCGGCGATGCGGGCGAGGGTCTCGTGCTTGATCGCGAGGATCTCGGGCACCGCCTCCACCACGAAGTCGGCGATGGCTGACGCATCCTCGATCCGGTCGGCGGCGCTCACCCGCTCGGCGATGACCGACCCCGCGTTCTCCGGGAAGAGGCCCCGTTGCGCGTAATCCTCCGCCTCGCGAATGATCCGCTCCCGACTGGCCGCAGCCACCTCACCGCTCACATCGGCGAGCACGACCGAGCGGCCCGAGAGTGCGAACACCTGGGCGATACCGCCGCCCATGTAGCCGGAGCCGACCACGGCAATCCGCTGGATCATCGGGGGTTCTCCGTCTCGAAACGGGAGATGAGGGCGACCTTGGCAGCCGACGGCGACGCCGAGTCGAAGTGGTACCCGAGCCATTCCGTGACCAGTCGCTTGGCCACCTCGACGCCGATGACCCGGGCTCCGAGGCCCAGCACCTGGGCGTCGTTGCTCAGCACGGCGCGTTCGATCGAATAGCTGTCGTGCGCGGTGACCGCGCGCACCCCGTTCACCTTGTTCGCGGCGATGGCCACGCCGAGCCCGGTGCCACAGATCAGCAGGCCACGGTCGGCCTCCCCCGCAGCGACGAGGCTGGCCGCCCGCACGGCCACATCCGGGTACGGTTCGTCGGGCGATCCACCCCCGCCGTCGATCACCTCGTCGACCCGCGGGTCGTTCAGCAGCAGATCTTTCAGGATCTCCTTGTACCCAGCACCCGCGTCATCCGCGTCGATCACGATTCGCCAGCCCATCTGGTCATACCTCCTGCAGGTCGTCGAGCGCCCGGGCGGCGCTGCGAGTGATGATCGAGAACGAGACCGCTCCCGGGTCGGGGTGGCCGATGCTGCGCTCGGCCAGCGGTCGCGCCCGGCCGAGCCGGGGCGATAGGGCAGCGGTGTCGGCCGCCGCGGCCTCGGCGGCGGCGGCGGCCCCCAGCAATGCCTGCGCGACACCGGCCCCGTCGGCGGCTGCGGTCGCGAATGACTCCTCGAACGGGAGCATGGCGTCGAGCATCGTCTTGTCGCCGAGCGTCGCGCCGCCGAGCGCGACGACGCGCTCCCGGCCGGCCCGGATCGCCTCGGCGATGACGGTCGGGTCGTACTCGGTGCGATCGCCGAGCGCCTCGCCGAGCGCCGCCAGCGCTGCGCCCCAGAGCGCACCCGAGGTACCGCCGGCCGCCTCGGACCAGGCGTCACCCGCCCCCACCAGCAGCGCGGTGACTCCCGCGGAATCATCCGCCCCGTCCGCATGAGCGAGCGCTGCGTCGAGACCGCGCAGCATGCCGATGCCGTGGTCGCCGTCTCCGGCGATCGCATCGAGGTCGCCGAGCTCGCCCGCTCGCTCGCGCACCGCATCGCGCGCGGCGCCGAGGAGGGTGCGCGCGACGGACGCCGCGTGCTGGGCCGCCGCCGGAACCTCCCGCTGCTCGGCCGGCACCGTCGACTCGGCGGTCGTCGCGGTGACGCGCGGACCCCCGCTCTCCGCGACCGAGTCGAGCGTGCCGCGCCGGAACGCCGGGGCGGAGGTCGGCGCCGTCCACAGTTCTTCGAGTTCGTCGTCGAGCCACATCAGCGTCACCGAGGCGCCGGCCATGTCGAGGCTGGTCACGAGCTCTCCGCACTCCGGAGCCACGATCTCGACGCCCTGCTTCTCGAGTTCGCGGGCGAGATAGCCGAAGAGGATGAACAGCTCCTCGTACTTCACGGTGCCGAGTCCGTTGACTACGAGTGCGGCCCGCGCGGCGCCCTCGGGGCGCTCGAGCAGCAACGGCTCGAGCAGGGTCAGGGCGAGCTCGGCGGGCGACTGCAGCGGCACATCCCGCACGCCGGGTTCGCCGTGGATGCCCAGCCCGATCGACATCATGCCCTCGGGAACCTCGAACAACGGCCCGCTGGCCCCCGGCAGCGTGCATCCCGAGAAGGCGACGCCGTGGCTGCGGGTGCGTGAGTTCGCCAGCCGCGCCAAACGCTCGACCTCGTCGAGGGTGTCGCCTCGCTCCGCCGCGGAGCCGGCAACGCGGAAAACGCAGAGGATTCCGGCGATGCCGCGACGGTCGTCGGCGTCCGCCTCGGGAGCGCTGGCAACGTCGTCGGTGATGAGCACCGTGCGGGCGTCGATGCCATCGGCCCGCAGCCGTCGCTGCGCCTCGCCGAAGTGGATCACGTCGCCCGCGTACTTGCCGAAGGTGAAGAGCACGCCACCGCCGTTCTCCACAGCGGTGGCTACTCGCAGCGCCTGCCCGGTCGAGGGCGAGGTGAAGATGTTGCCGCAGACCGCGCCGGCGGCCATGCCGCGACCGACGTATCCCGCGAACGCCGGGTAGTGACCAGACCCGCCGCCGATCACGACAGCGACCTGGCCGGGGCGAAGGGCCTGCGCGCGCACGATTCCCCCGTCGACCCGTGCGACGTCGGCGCTGTGCGCTAGCGCGAATCCGGCGAGCGCGTCGTCGACGAAGCGGTCGGCGTCAGAGAAGATGCTGGTCATCGCAGCCCTCCCGGGTACATCTGGGCCACTCGGCTGACGCCGATCTCGCGAGGCTGCTTGGGGAGGATGCGCTGCTGGAGGTACTCCCGGTTGGCGGCCGACATACTGAGCCCGTCACCGCCGTAGTGCTCCGTGCAGATCACGCCCTGGAAGCCGTTGTCGAGAGCGATTCCGATCGCGGCGCGGTAGTTGATCAGACCGGATTCCAGGTAGGTGGGGATGGCGCTGTACAGGCCGGTCTCGGGGTTCTCGTCGCGCGCGTAGTTCTTGACGTGCCAGAAGTTCGACCACGGCAGGGTCGCCTCGACGAGCGTCCGCCACTCCTCGATCGGCTCGTGCACGCGGATCAGGTTGCCGATGTCGGGGTTCAGCCCCACGTGCGGGCGATCGATCTCCTGGACCAGCCGCACGGCCGACTCGGCGCTGCCGAGGAAGGTGTGCTCGTACATCTCGAGGGAGAGGAGCATCCCGAGCTCCGCCGCATGGTCGCCGAGCTCTCGGAACCGGCTGACGGCCAGTGCCCAGGTCTCGGGATCGTCCACCGGGTCGCGGTGGCCTGCGGCCGTCCAGAACCACAACCGTCGCGACTGCTCCGGCGTGAGCGCCCGGTGCAGCCCGACCGAGACCACGCCGACGCCGAGGGCAGCCGCGGCCTCGATGCAGCGATGGGCGTAGTCGAGGTGAGCGGTGCCGTCGTTCTCGTCGATGACGCTGCGCCGGATGGCGGACATCGACACCGCAGACAGTCCGGCGTCGGCCGCGGCGTCGGCCAAGACCCGCAGCTCGGGCTGGGAGAGATCGCCGTACCGCACCCAGGAGTCGGTGAGATCGACGTGGGTGAATCCCGCCTCGCTCACCTCGCCGAGGTCGCGGCGCCATCGCGCCGCGGGATCGGTGCCGCTACTCGGGTGCGCGGAACCGAACGGCAGCATGGCAGCAGCAATGGGCCAGTCCGCCGCGGTCAGCGATGAAGGTCGTCTCGTCGTCGAATCGATCACGGCGCCACTTTACATCGTTATAAATGGGAGGCACAGTGTGAGCGGGCAAGAAAGGCCCATCGCCTCGGAACACCCGAGACTCCCGTCATCCCGGGCCTGTTGGGGCGTAGGGCGGGGCATTCGATGCCCTAAAGTGAGAGATCCCGAAGACCGGAGGCGCCCAGGATGGGTTCGACGATGCACGATGTCGCGCGTATCGCGGGCGTCTCGATCAAGACGGTCTCCAACGTCATCAACGAGTACCCCCACGTCAGGCCCGGCACCCGCGAGAAGGTGCTGCGAGCGATCGAGGAACTCGAGTACCGCCCCAACCTCTCTGCCCGAGGGCTGCGGTCCGGCCGCACCGGCGTCATCGGGCTCGCCGTGCCGGCGCTGCGCGAGAACTACTTCGCCGAGCTCGCCGACTCGGTGATCCGCGAGGCCGAGAAGCGCGGCCTCGGAGTCGTCGTCGAGCAGACCAGCGGCGACCGCGACACCGAGCTACTGACCTTCTCGGGCGGACGACTGCGCTTCGTCGACGGCCTGCTGTTCAGCCCCGTGAGCCTCGGACAGTCGGATGTCGATGCCTTGAACGTTGGATTCCCGTTGGTGCTGCTCGGCGAGCGCATCTTCGGCGGCCCCACCGACCACGTCGTCATGCACAACTCATCGGCGGCGCAGGCCGCAGTCGAGCATCTGCTCTCGCTCGGGCGGCGGCGGATCGTGCTGCTCGGAGCCTCCCCCGACACGCCCGAGGAGGCGAGCTCCGCGAGCCTCCGCCTGCGCGGCTACCTGCGCGCCCACGAGAGCGCCGGCATCGCGGTGGACCCCGCGCTCGTGCGTGCGACCGATCACTGGAACCGGGCCGGCGGCGCGGAGGCCATCAGGCGACTGCTGCTCGACGGAGTCGAATTCGACGGCGTGTTCGCGCTCAACGACACGATGGGTCTCGGCGCCCTCCGCGCTCTCGGTGAGGCAGGCGTTCGCGTGCCGGAGCAGGTCGCAGTCGTCGGGATGGACAACATCGACGAGGCCCGGTACTCGGTGCCGTCGATGACGAGCGTCGACGCCGGTAAGGAACAGATCGCCGCGCTCGCGGTTGAGATGCTCATCGAGCGCATCAACGAGAAGGGCGATCCCGCTCCCCCGCGCACGGTGAAGACCGACTTCCATCTCGTGCAACGTGAGTCGACGGGGTTCGCAGGCTTGCAGTAGAGGGGCCTACTCGTCTCGTGCCGGCGCGGCCAGGGCGAGCGGCGCTGCGGTCGCGGCCGCGACCGCCTCATCAATCTTCTCCTGCATCCGTCGGCGCGCTCTCCTGCGCCCGGTCAGTACGCCCAGAACGATGCCGGCCACGACGGCGAGCAGGGCCAGCTGCGACCACGGCACCGCCCACACGGTGAAACCAGCGGTCTCCGCCACCAGCTCGATGTCGCCATCGTCTGTGCCGACAACGGCGGGGTCGACCACCACTTCGCCCCAGCTGACGAACAGCGGCCAGACCGGCAGGGTCGTCACCTCGCCTGCTTCCTGACCCGGCAGGATCTCGCGCTGGTCGACCGAGTCGCGGCTCTCGGCCAGTCCGAACGGGCCAGCGGCGCGGATCGAGGTCGCCGCACCGAGTCGCACATTCCCGGCGTTCTCCACGGCATACCGCACCGTGACGGTGCCCGGCGCGAACGGGTTCCACGACGGCGTGTATGTCGCCTCCACCGCCTCGGGCACCAGCTGGCCGACCAGGTCTCCCGTCACCCGCAGGTGGAGCCTGACACCGACCCGGGTGGCGAGGGTCACGCTGTCGGAGCTGTCCGGCACCAGCTCGGCGACAACACCGGCCGGGTGGTCGCCCGGAGTTGCGTTCTCGGGAACGGCCACGGCTAACGGCACCAGCAGGGATGACGCGGCGGGCACCTCCACCACGATGCCGCCGCCGTCGCGCGCCGCGGAACCCGGCACCGCCTGCAGCGACACCCACGCGCCGCTATCGACGGGCGCCTGGTCTGACGGGATGAGGTCGAAACTCCCGTCTGCGGTGATCGTTCCGTCGCTGGCGTACAGGGCGAAGCGCGCGGGTGTCGCGCTGAAGTTGGTGAGAGCGACGACGTCGTCGATCTGGTCGCCGGCGGCAATCGTGTGGCGTAGCGAGATCCGGCCGTCCGGGGCCTCCGCCGACGAGGGCTGCAGTGCCCACGTTATTGCGCCGTCACTCGGCGCTGGGTCATCCATCCCGGTCATCGGAAGAAGGGCTGACGCGGTGAGCGCAAGGCTGGCCGCGAGAAGTTTCGTGATCATGGGGTCGGAATGCTCCGGCTTGGGGAGCAGCCGGCCGCGCGAGGCACGGCCGGCTGCTCCGGGTGGTGTCGGTTAGTCGACGGTTAGTTAGTCGACAGGGAACAGGGAGACGACGATCGTGCCGGAGTAGGTACCCGGCTGAGTGTCGACCGGCACCTCCAACCGCAGGTCGGCTCCCAGCGTGGCGGTGCCGAAGCGGCCCTGGGCGTTGGCCGAAGCCAGCTCCGCGGGCGTCTCGAGACCGGGCCCGCCGTCGAGCGACGTCTTCACCACCGATCCGGCGACCAAGCCGGGCCGCGGGGTGAGCACCTTCGGCGTCCACCCGAGGTGGTCGGCGCCGATCGTCTGCCCGGCCGAGGTGAAGTCGTCGGCATGGCCTGTGACGGCCCACCCTCCGAGCCCCGCCTGTCGCACCGTGCGCGAATCACTCACGGTCACCTCCGGCAGCGCACCCGTGAGGCGCAACCGGTCGCCGACGTTCTCAGGCGCCGAGAGCGAGACTCCGTCACCGAAGTCGGCAACCGTGAGCGCGAGCACACCGTTCTCTCCTTCGGGGATGACTGCCTCGATCGGGATGCCCGAGCTCGTGTCCGCGACGAAGAGGCGCGGGGCGAAGTCGATCAACGCCTTCTGCCACACGTCCCAACTGTGCGGGCCCGGGATGATCGGAGCGAACTCGTGGTTGATACCGCGAGCCGTCAACGCCGCGTCGAGAGCGATCGTGTTCTGGTAGGTGAAGTCCTGGAAGTCGCCCGAGTACAGGCGCAGCAACTTCGTACCAGCGTTGATCGCTTCGATGTCGGCGTCGGCCGCGATGGTGGCGAACACCGAGAATCCCGCGACGTAGGCGAACTCGCCCGGTCGGGTCAGCACGGTGTTCATCGCCGCCTGCGAGCCCATGGACAGGCCGGCAAGGGCCCGCTCCTCCGGGTTCGAGCTGACGTTGTACGACCCTTCGGTCGCCGGCACGATCCGCTCGAGCAGCTCCCGCGGATAGTCGACGCCGTTGCCGTTGGCCATCACGACGACCATCGGTCGCAGGGTGCCCTCCAGGTAGAGGTTGTCGAATATCTGCTTCGCGCGGCCGACCTTGACCCAGTCGGTCCAGGTCTGCCCACCGCCGTGCTGCAGGAAGAACACCGGGTATGCGGCGTCACGTTCCGCGTCGTATCCCGGCGGGGTCCACACGTACGCCGACCGCTCCTGGTTCGCGAGGCTCGAGTAGTTCAGAGTGGTGATCTCGCCACCCTGGCCTTCTGGAACATCACCGAGGTAGGTGCCCCGGATGCCGTCCCCGGGCACGAAGAACGTGCTCCAGTTGGGCTCAGACGGCAGCACATCGGTCGGGTTCGAGGTGTCTTTCTTGTCCACTCGATCCACGATGAACTTGTAGTAGTACGAACCCGCATCCAACGGCCCGAGGGTCAGCCGCCAGCGGTCGCCCTCCTTGGTCATCGGGATGCGCAGCCAGTTGCCGGCCGGAGCCCAGTTGGCCCAGACCGTCACGTTCTTGGCTGCGGCGTACTCGGTGCCAGTCTCGAAGGTGACGATGCCGTTCTCATCCACCCACGGAGTGGGTGACGTTCCCGCTGGCGGCAGCGAGTGCGGTCCGTCGAGTTCGAGGTGCCCGGCGCTCGGGCCGGTCTCGGTGACGTCGCGGAACAGGCGCGATGCGAAGTCGCGAAGGTTCTCCTGCCAGGTCGGCCAGACTCCCCCGGTCTCCGGGTGCACCCCGTCGAACTGGAACTCGACTCCCGCCTGGGTGAGCTTGTCAACCAGGGCGACCGTCTTGTTGTAGGCCGGGTCGGTGGTGTTGCCCACGTACAGCCGGATGAGGTCGGTCGCCGCATTGATCTGCGTCGCCTTCGCCCCGCTCACGCTGCTCGTCAGGCTGCCCGAGAACGACCCGACCTTGGAGAATTCTCCGCTGTCGGTGAGAAGCAGGTTGAGCGCCTGGGAGGCACCCCGCCCAATTCCCGCAATCGCGTTGTCCGCGGCATCCGCCGACACGTTGTAGGCGTCGCGGGCGGCGGGGAGGATGCTGTCGAGAAGCTCAGCACGGATGTCGCTGGACTCGCCATCACCCATCACGACCACCATCGGCTCGACGTTCTGCTCAAGCGCGAGGTTGTCGAGGATCTGCCCGATGCGGCCCAGTTCTGCCCACTCCCGGTAGCTCTGCCCGCTGTCGGCGAGCAGGGTGAGAACGGGATACGGCTCCGCGCGGTTCGCATCGTAACCGGCCGGGGTCCACACCAGGGCGGACTTCTCGGAGTCGGTCACGGTGCTGGTGTACGCCAGTGTCTCGAGGTCGCCGCCTGACGCGACATCCGTGATCCATTCCGCCTCGGCTCCCGGGACGAACAGCGTGTTCCAGGCGGGCTTCGACGTCACCTCCTGTGGGCTCGCGGGGTTGCGGAAGGTCACCAGCTGCTCGCTGCCGCCGATCGTCGCCTTGTACTGGTAGGAGTACAGGCCGGGCGTGAGCGGCCCGATAACTCCGGTCCAGTTGCCCCCGCTCGCCGACAGGCCGAGCTGGCCCATGGTGCGGGCGGGACCCCAGTTGCCCTCGACCGCGAAATGCGCCGGAGTGGCGCCCACCGCGGCGGTGACGGCGGCGGTGGGAACCGTGAAGCGGTAGTAGCCCTCCTGCGGGATGCTGACCCAGGAGTCGCCGCCCACGGCTGCCGCCGGGGCTGTCGCGACCAGACTGGCGCCGGCGACGGCGAGTAATGCGACGACGGTAGCTATCCCCCGTCGCCCCCATAAGCGGCCGGTCGGCCGCTTGGGAGTCGAAATCATCATTGATCCTCTCGTGAACATCGGTGTTCTGAGAGCAAGCAGCACCCACGATCGACCCGTGATCGAGGGTGCTCGGCGTTGCGGTTTACAACGTCGTAAACTCACTCACGCACATAGTGTCCCCTGAACGGGGGCGAGGTCAAGGAAATCTTTACCACGTTGTAAATAGGCGTCGAATCCGATGGCAGAGGCTGCCTCTACCCTGCTGACCATGAAGCAGTGCGCACGATGTCGGCTACAGAAGAGCGTGGCCGAGTTCAACCGTTCCGCCAAGAACAGAGACGGCCTGCATTCGTATTGCCGTGAATGCCAAAAGGATCACTATCGAGTCAACTCCGCTCGGCATGGAGCGAACGTAAGACGTACGACGGCGCTGCGGATTGCCCGAATGCGCAAGATCCTGGTCGCTGCCATGTCGGCCGGCTGCGTGGACTGCGCCAACGCAGATATCCGGGTGTTGGAGTTTGATCACGTTCGCGGCACCAAGGTCGAGAGCATCGGAAAGATGATCAGGCGGGGTCGCGGCGTGCTAGCGCTAGAAGCAGAACTGGCCAAGTGCGAAGTTCGGTGTCGCAACTGCCACGCAATCGCCACGATGACCCGGCTCGGGCACTCTTGGCATGATCGATTTCTCGGCAGGACGGGTCCCCCCGGAGGGATTTGAACCCCCGGCCAAGCGGGTAGAAACCGCTCGCTCTGTCCACTGAGCTACGGGGGGCGGGACTCGCTACCGCCCCAGAGTATCGCAGATGCCGGTCAGACGGCCTTTGCCAGCGCGACGAGAACCTGGTTCACCGTCGGCACGCCCTCCGCGCGGAACACCTCGGTGCCGTCATCCTTCAGCACCACAACGGTGGGAGTGGACCGGATGCCCGCCCGCTCGGCCTCATCGGCATCGCGCACCACGTCGAGCTCGGCGATCTTCGCAGTGGGCACCAGCTTCGCCACATCGCCGAGAACGGTGCGAGTCACCATGCAGGGCTCGCAGAAGTTGGATGAGAAGAACAGCAGGTTCACGTCAGAGCCAACCGCCAAGGAGTCGGATTTATTCGAAGTGGTCGTTGCGCTCGTCGAGCGCCTCGATCGGGTCGCCGTCCTTCGGGTCCCAGGTGTAGGTGACCTGTACCTGTTCGCCGACCTGCACGGCGACCGGCGAGGTGTAATCGACCTGCGTCTCCTGCCCGTCGAAGGCCGCGATGACGGTGATCTCGGTCTCCCAGGTGCCGTCGGTGCTGATGCGAGTGTCTGACTGGCCGTCGTACGGGCCACCGGTGTAGAACACGATGTACTCGTCGCCGCGGGAGATCTCTGGAGCTGTCATGCCCTCAGTACTACCAGATTCCCCCGAGAGCCAGCGCACCCGCGATGATCGAGACGACGGCGAGCGCCAGCGCGACGGACACGATCACGGCATGCACGACCAGGAACGGCGCAGCCTTTCCCTCGGCCGTGCGCGCCCTCGGGTCGCGCGCGACGCGGCGGAAGAACGTGGGCCAGACGGCAATATTGAAGATGCCGTTGAGGATCAGGATGATGGCGAGCGCAACGATCATGGTGCCTCCAAGGCTACGCAGTCGCGGCGATACATATGCAAGCTATATAACTTAGTTATATACTTGCGGGATGTCTCACACCCGCACTCTTGAAGACCTGCTCGTCGCCGGTCACCGCCTCACCCGCATCGCCGCCCAGTCCACCGGCTCCCCCGTCTCCTCCGCCGTCTGGAGCACGCTCTCCGTGCTCACCTCCGACGGCCCCCACCGCATCGGTGATCTCGCCCGGGCGGCTCGCATCAGCCAACCCGGCATGAGCAAGATTCTCACCGGGCTCGTCGAGGACGAGTGGGTGCGCCGCATCGCCGACGTGGATGACTCGCGCGCCTGGCTCATCGCGATCGCCCCCAAGGGCTCTGCCGCCCTCGCGGCCTGGCGGGAGGAGCTGGCCGCGGCCATGGAACCGATTGTCGGTGATGTCAGCGACGAGGAGTGGGAGGTACTCGCGCGCGCAGCCCAGATCATCTGCGGCCGGGTTGCGGCGGTGGCGGTGGCGGCGTGACCGCCCGCTCGAGCATCCTGAACCAGCCCCGCCAGGTTTGGGCGGTCGCATTCGCGTGCGTCATCGCGTTCATGGGCATCGGGCTCGTCGACCCGATCCTGCCCGTGATCGCCGCCGACCTGCAGGCCACCCCGACCGAAGCCGAGCTGCTGTTCACCAGCTACCTGCTCATCACCGGGCTCGCGATGCTGGTCACCAGCTTCGTCTCCAGCCGCATCGGCCCCAAGCGCACGCTCATGATCGGTCTCGGCCTCATCGTGGTGTTCGCGCTGCTCGCCGCCCTCGGCAACAGCGTCGAGGCAGTCATCGCGTTCCGCGCGGGGTGGGGCCTCGGCAATGCGCTCTTCATCTCGACCGCACTCGCGACGATCGTCGGTGCGGCCAGCGGCGGAACCTCGTCGGCGATCATCCTGTACGAGGCCGCTCTCGGTATCGGTATCGCGGTCGGCCCTCTGCTGGGCGGGCTGCTCGGCTCGGTGAGCTGGCGCGGCCCGTTCTTCGGAACCGCCACCCTGATGGCCATCGGGTTCATCGCGATCGCCGCCCTGCTGAAGAAGGAGGATCGCGCGGCGCTCACGCCGACCCGCCTGTCGGCACCTCTGCGCGCGCTCCGCACCCCGGCCCTCGCCGTGCTCGCGGCGGCGGCCCTCTTCTACAACATCGGCTTCTTCGTCCTACTCGCGTACACGCCGTTCCCGCTCGGGTTCGACGCGATGGGCATCGGCTTCACGTTCTTCGGCTGGGGCCTCGCCCTGGCGGTGACATCGGTGTGGCTGGCGCCCGTGCTGACCGCCCGGCTGCCGCGCACCCGCATCCTCGCCGTGGTGCTGCCGCTGCTCGCGCTCGACCTCGTCGCGGCCGGCCTGTTCGTCGGCTCGCCAGCAGCACTAGTGACCTGCGTCGTGGTCGGCGGGCTGCTGCTCGGGGTGCTCAACACCGTGCTCACCGAAAGCGTGATGGAAGCCACCGACCTGCCGAGGTCGGTCGCGTCATCGTCATACTCTGCCGTGCGGTTCATCGGCGGCGCAGTCGCCCCGCCTCTCGCCACCGTTCTGGCGGATGCCTTCACCTCGTCCACGCCGTACTTCGTGGCTGCCCTGTCTGTGGCGGTCGCCGCCGGCATCATCATCGCCGGGCGCAGAGCGCTGGCTCGCATCGACGCGGCCCCGGCGGAAACCGAGTCGCATGAGGCCGCCGTGATCACCGCGGGCGACGCCGCCTGAGCGGCGTCAGCGCCCAACGGTAGACTTCGGCAATGGCTTCAAGCGCTGACCTGCTCGTCTGGATCGACTGCGAGATGACGGGGCTGGATATCTCAGTCGACGAACTCGTCGAGGTGGCCGTCGTCATCACCGACTACGACCTCGTGCCAGTGGACCCCGGGTTCTCCATCGTCATCAAGCCCGACCAGTCCGCCCTCGACAACATGGGCGATTTCGTCCGCACCATGCACGAGACGAGCGGCCTCCTCGAGGAGATCCCGAATGGCGTCGGCCTGGCCGACGCCGAGTACGCCGTCAACGAGTACATCCTGCGCTTCGTGCCCACGCCGCAGACCGCTCCGCTCGCGGGCAACACCATCGGCACCGACCGCACATTCCTCGCCAAGTACATGCCTCGGGTCGACAGCCACCTGCACTACCGCAACATCGACGTGTCATCCATCAAGGAGCTCTCGCGCCGCTGGTTCCCCCGGGTGTACTTCAACGCACCGGCTAAGGACGGCGGTCACCGCGCCCTCGCCGACATCCGCGAGTCGATCCGCGAACTCGAGTACTACCGTCGCGCGGTGTTCACGCCCGAGCCCGGCCCGACCTCGGAGCAGGTGCTGGCCATCTCCAGCGAGGTCGTAGAAAAATATCGGGACCGCGTGTAATACACTTGACCGGTTGCTTCGGTGCCCGCACTTCGGTGGGGGCGAGAAGCGACATCCATGGTGGTCGTAGCTCAGTTGGCAGAGCGCTGGCTTGTGGAGCCGGATGTCGCGGGTTCGAGCCCCGTCGATCACCCCACGTGAAAACGGCTGGACCCTAGTGTCTGGCCGTTTTCCATTTCTGAAGGGACCGGGATGTCGCTCACGCAGACTCTCGACTCCCCGGTCGTCGATCGCGATCTCGACGAGGCCACCGAGCCCGACCTGCCGTGGATCACGATCGTCTGGAACGACCCGGTGAACCTGCAGACCTACGTGTCGTGGGTGTTCCGCAGCTACTTCGGGTTCAGCCGCCAGAAGGCCGATCGGCTCATGCTCCTGGTGCACAACGAGGGGCGCGCCACCGTCGCCTCCGGTGGCCGCGAGGAGATGGAGCGGCACGTCGAGGCGATGCACGACTTCGGTCTCTGGGCCACCCTCGCCAAGGATGACGCGTGACCCCGTTCCGGCCCGGCGCCGACGGGATCACCGTCGCGCTCGCGCCCTACGAGTCCGCGCTGCTGGCCGACCTCGCCCGCCAGCTCATCGAGCTGCTTGAGCACCGCGCCGCCGAGTCACCCGCCGACCTGCTGTACGCCCAGCTGGGCATCGGCGGCCCGGCCGACCCTCCCCTGGACCCGGCGCTCGCGCGGCTGCTGCCCGACGCCTACCGCGGCGACCAGGAGGCGGCATCCGAACATCGCCAGCTCACCGAACTGAGCCTGCTCGATCGCAAACTCACCAACGCGCGGGCCGTCATCGACTCGCTCGCCGGTTCGGCTGAGTTGACCCCGGCGCAAGTGCAATCGTGGCTGCGGACCCTGACCGACCTGAGGCTGACTCTCGCCGCGCGGCTGCAGATCGAGACGGACGACGACGAAGGCATCGGCGATGAGGCGATGCTCGGCGTGTACGACTGGCTGGGGTACCTGCAGGGCACCCTCATCGAGCTGATCGAATGAGCGGCGGCGAGCTGGCCGATATCGATGCCGAACAGTTCGAGCGTCTCGTCGTCGACGAACTCGACCTGCTGCCCGACGAGATGGTCGAGGGGCTCGAGAACGTGGTGTTCGTCACCGAGGACCGCCCGGAGGACGGCTCCCTCGACCTGCTCGGGCTGTACGACGGCGTCGCGCTGACGGAACGCGACACCTACGGCTTCGGCGAACTGCCGGATCGGATCATCCTGTATCGCGAACCCCTGCTCGCGTTCGCGCACGACCTGGCCGACCTGAAGTACCAGATCCACGTGACCCTCGTGCACGAGATCGCCCATTTCTACGGCCTGGACGACGCGCAGTTGCACGAACTCGGGTGGGAGTAGCAGGGCCCTGCTGCGCCTCCCGGTGTTCCCGGGAACAGCACGTAGGATTCAAAGCTGAGTGTGCGGCTACAGGAGGCAACGGTGTTACAGCGAGTACGAACGGTGGCCCTGGGCGCTGCCGTGATCGTGGGGCTGGGCGGCTGTTCGCTGCTCGAGCCCGCGACCACGGATGACCCGATGACGGCGATCGAGACATGCGCGCTCGGCAAGACCTGGACCCTCGATACCGCAGACATGGCCGCGCAGGTGAAGGCGCAGCAGGGCGGCCAGGGACGCGCGACGGAGGTCGTGATCGACGGCTCGCAGACCTTCGACTGGAGCCTCGAGGGCGCGGTCGAGTTGACCTCCGACTACTCCGTCGTGGTCAGCTGGGTGCCCGCCGCCGACCAGCTCAACGTGGTGACCGAGACGCACTCCGGCACCGCCACCGGGATCGCGTACATCAGCGGCGAGGTGGCCATCCCGCGCGACTGGGATCCGACCGGCCTCACCGTGGCGACCACCGCGACGCTCAACGACGCTCCGGTCGACCCGCCGCCCTTCGGCGTCGGGCTGCCCGACATCGACGATGCGGTGGGGCTCGAGATGACCTGCGACGGCACCACCATGACCACGCACCCCCGGGGCGGCGTTTACACCCAGAAGTGGACCACGGGCTGAGCTAGTCGGCTCAGGCGGGCTCGCCGACTTCGAGCGGCAGCGACGGGTCGGCCGACCACTCCTCGAGCGATCCGTCGTAGATCCGGACCGCGGACGTGCCGATCGCGGCGAGCGTGAGCGCGTTCGCGGAGGCCGAGATGCCTCCGCCGCAGTACAGCAGCACCTCCTGGCCCGAGCCTTCCGCGACGTCGATTCCGGCCGCGTCGTAAGCCAGGATCAGTTCGACTCGCGACTTCACATGCCCGTCCTTCGTGAACAGGTCGCGGCTGGAGACATTCACGCTGCCGGGTATCCTGCCGCGCCGGGCATACCGGGTCGGCTCGGTGCCGGTGAAGTTGCCGGCGGGCAGTCCACAGACCAGAGGGGTGTCATCCGCTCGCTCGAGCAGTTCCCGCTTGCTCACCCACGCGCGACGCACGGCGTCAGCCGACCACTGCGCGGCCGGCGTCGGTCGGGTGCCCTCGCCGGCCTCCACCCGTTCCCCGGCCGCCTCCCACGCGGCGAACCCGCCGTCGAGCACGGTCGCGGGCACGCCGATCCACCGCAGCAGATACCAGAGGCGGGCGGCGAACATGGTGCCGGTCGTGTCGTAGACGACGACGCGCTGGCCCTCGGCGACTCCGAGACGGGCGAGCTCGTCGGCGATCGCCTGGGGCTCTGGGTGCGTGTAGTGCAGGGTCGCGGTCGTGTCGCTGAACTGGGTGGACACATCTACGTGCTGCGAACCCGGGATGTGGCCCGCAAGCCACCGGGGCCGACCCGATTCGCGTCGGTAATCGCCGTCGAACTCCGGCGGGTGCAGCACGAGGCTGGCGTCGAGGACGGCGGGCGGGGTGGCGCCGGCGAGCGCATCGGAGAGTTCGCCGACGGAGATGAACGGACCTGTCATGACGTCAAGGCTACGGCGCCGCGGCTCACCGGTCGCGCTCCTCGATCACCAGGTCGGCGAGCAGGTGCGGATGCTCGCGCGCGATGAACGCCTCCTCCTGCGCCGCCCAGCGATCCCAGTGCGGCGCGTACGTCTCCCCGTCGCGCTCGAGCGCGCGACGCTTGCGGGTGACCTCATCCAGCTCCACCCACACCCCGAACGACGCGAGCGCCCGGTTGCGGCGGCTCAGCACGCCCACCCCCTCCACCACGAGAGGTCGGGACGCATCAAGCGGATGCCACGAGCCGGGCCGCACGGAGAGCCAGTCCCACGCCCGCCACCCCGCATTGGCCGGGGCCAGGATCGAGTCAGCAACCTGCGCGCTGCCCGCCTCGAGCCCGTCCCACCCCGGGTAGAGGTCATCAAGTCGCACCAGCTGCGCCTCGGGCCACTCGGCCACGAGGGCGGCGGCGAGCGTCGTCTTGCCCGACCCGGAGCGGCCGTCGACCAGCACGACAGCCCGCCGACCGGGCGGGGTCGCAGAAGCCACCGCGGCGCGGAGCGCCGCCGGGTCGAGGTCACTGGCCAAGGATGAAATTCCATTCGCCAGTGGCGACCGAGACCGTGACGGCGCTGGCGGCGACGAGCACGCCGAGAGCGATGAGCGCGACATCCGGCCCGCGCAGCAACGACGGCCTGGCCCAACTGCGCGGCGTGCTCGAGCCGAACCCGCGCGCCTCCATCGCGGTCGCGAGCTTGCTGCCGCGTCGGATGGACAGCACGAGCAGGGCGAACGCCTGGCTCAGGAATCGACGGACCTTGCCGCGATCAGCGACCCCGCGCGCGCGCCGGGCGAGCTCGAGCGACTTCCAGTCGTCGAGGAACAGGCCGACCAGCCGGAGCCCCGCGAGCGCCCCGATCACGAACCGGGCGGGCAACTTCAGCACCTGGGCGAGCCCATCGGCGAGGTCGGTGGGATCGATGGTGGCGAACAGGACGATCGCGGGCAGGGCGATCGCGAGCACCCGCAGGAAGGTGGCGATGGCCAGCTCGATCGAGCCGTCGGTCACGTGGACGAGCAGGAACTGGAAGTGAGTCTGCCCGGACGGCCGACCGTACAGCAGGATGGTGAGCGCGCCGAGCGGAGCGGCGATCCACGCGGGCAGGGTGCGCAGGAAGAACCGTTTGGGCCCGAGGCCGGCCCACGGCAAGAGCAGCGCCTCGATCGCGAGGGCGACCGACGCGGAGACCCAGTCGATGCTCAGCACGAGAGCGATGCTGATCACAGCGGAGGCGACGAGCTTGGAGACGGGGTTCACCCGGTAGACCGCCTGCGGCCCGCGGGTCGGGGTCAGCACGCTCACCGGATCACCTCGAGCGCGCCCGGCAGTTCTGTGCGCCGCGTCATCCGCAGCTCGCTATCGGCCAGCGCATCGACGAAGTCGGTGTCGTGGGTGATCGCGACGATCGCGCCACCCTCGTCGAGCAGGCCGGCCAGAAGCGCGAGCAGCTCGCTCCAGGTGCGGGAATCCTGGCCGAACGTGGGCTCGTCGAGCACCAGCAACGGTGGGCGGGTGGCGAGCGCCGTCGCCACGGAGAGTCGGCGCTTCTCCCCTCCCGACAGCGTGAACGGGTTGGCCCTCAGCAGCGCCGTGAGTCGCAGACGCTCGGCCAGTTCGGCGATGCGGGCGTCGATCACGTCGTCAGGGAGCCCCACAGCGCGAGGGCCGACGGCGAGTTCATCCCGAACCGTGGCCGCCACGAACTGGTGCTCCGGGTCTTGGAAGACGGTGCCGATGCGCGACACGAGTTCGCGTGACCTCCATCGGATCGGCTGCGGATCCAGGGCACCGGCGAGCTCCGGCGCAAGCACCTGACCCGCCTTGGGCGCCAGGAGGCCGCCCAGGGTGAGGCCGAGCGTCGACTTGCCCGCGCCGTTCGGCCCGGTGATCGCGAGCGCACGACCGGCCTGCACCGCGAGATCGATGCCGGAACCGAGTGTCGCGCCTCCCGGGCGAGCGATGGCCAGGTCGTCGGTGTGCAGCACCTCGCCGGCGTGCGGCGCTCCGGTTCGCACCGGGCGCGCGGGCGGGTGGCCGGGTACCCAGACTCCGGATGTCGCCAGCTCCTGCCCCCGGCGCCCGAGCACCTCCTCCACGGGTCCGTCGGCGAGGATGCCGCCGCCCGGCGAGAGGATCACCACACGGTCGACGACGTGCTGCCACACCCCCACGCGGTGCTCGATCACCACGAACGTCGACCCCGTCGCCTCGAGCACCCGCGCCACGGAGTCGCGCACCTCGAGCACCCCCTCCGGGTCGAGGTTCGCGGTCGGTTCGTCGAGCAGCAGCAGTCCGGGCTGCATCGCGAGCACGCCGGCGAGCGCGAGGCGTTGCTTCTGCCCGCCGGAGAGCGCGCTCGTCGGGTGGTCCAGCGGCAGCTGGAGGCCGACGGCGTCGAGGGCAGCGCCGACCCGACGCCAGATCGCGTCACGCGCCACTCCGAGGTTCTCGCAGCCGAACGCGACGTCGTCACCGACTCGAGCGAGGATGACCTGGGAGTCCGGATCCTGCAGCACCAGCCCGACTCGCCCGCGGGCGGCCTCCGGTGGCTTCCCATCGACCAGCAGCTCGCCGCGGCGTTCGCCCTCGTCGTCGCCGCCGAGCACGCCCGCGAGTGCGTGCACGAGCGTCGACTTGCCCGCCCCGGATGCCCCGAGCAGCAGCACCCGCTCCCCCGGCTCGATCGTCAGGTCGAGGTCGGCGACCGCCCAGGCCGCGCGCCCGGCGTGCCGCCATCCCCAACCACGAGCGTGGACCGCGGCGGGTTCGACGCGATCGGTGGCCTCCCGGCTCAGACCGGCACCGCCGTGTCGCGGCCCGAGGCGAATCGGTTCAGCGCGCCGGTGCGGGCTAGTCCCCGCGCGATCAGCCACGACCCCAGGCCCGCGAGGAGCGCACCCGAGATGACGGCGCCGATCGTGTAGATCGTGGCGAAGGCCGCCCCGGAACCGGGGTACCAGAGGATCAGGTCGTTGATGCCGAGCGCGAGACCGGATGCGGCGCCGGCGAGCACCGCGACGTAGGCCCGCCAGTTCGCGTACAGGAAGACCAGGAAGACCAGCTCGGCCCCCAGCCCCTGGACGAGGCCCGACTCGAGCGTGAGGAAGGCCCACTGGGCGCCGAGCAGCGACGAGACGGTGGCGGCGACGATCTCGACGAAGAGGGCAGCTCCGGGTTTGCGGATGACGAGGCCACCGAGCACCCCGGCGAAGAGCCAGACCCCGTAGGTCAGGGACTGCAGCCCCGGGAGCGCGGCCTCGAGCGGCGCCGACACCGGGTTGTACAGCTGGTTCCAGGCGAAGAAGACGAGGCCCGCGGCGACGCCGATGACGGCGGCCACGACGATGTCGACGACTCGCCAGTGGAAGTTGATCCGGGTCCTGCGCGGTTGTACGGTCTGCGTGCTCATGATTTCCTGTTCTGCCTTTCGGCGCCGACGGCTGCTCGCCGCGAACCGTCGGGGTGCGAGCGCGCGGAAGGAATCGGGGCGTGAGCCCCCGTGACGGGGGTCTGCCCCCGGGCAATTGCAACCGGCATCCGGTCTCCCTCCCTGCGCTGGCATGATCCAGATCAGGTTCGACGGTCGAAGCTTGGAGAAGCTCCCTCTCAGCCCGGCTCACCGGACTCCCGTGTTCGGATTCAGTGTACGCCGCACGTCGAGCGGGTGAAACCGCCGTCAGTCGCAACTACTCGAGCGCCTTGGCCTCTTTGCGTAGCTCGCTCTTGCGCATCGCCTTCAGTGCCGGATACGCCGACATCAGGATGGCCATGGGCGCCCGAAGCGCAACATTGCGCACGTTGTGCTTCTTGTAGGTGCGCTCGAAGCGCATGACGTAGTTGTAGTACTGCCGGGGCGAGTCGTCGATACGCCGGGCGGACATGCCCGTCACCATCTCCGACGAGTAGGCGATCTTCAGCTTGTGCTCGTGCAGGTGGATGGAGATGTCGACGTCTTCGTGCAGCTCGTCGTCGGGGTCGAGGCACGCCTCATCCTTGATCAGCTTCCACGCGGATGATCGCAGCGCCATGTTGCTGCCGAACAGCAGGTGGTAGTCGCGGGTGATGACGATCATGGCCCGGCGCACAGCATCGTCGGCGATCGCGCCGAACCGGCGCAGCGGCATGTCGTAATAGATGACCGGCCCGGTGCATGCGGCGACTTCCGGATCGGCGAAGGCCTTCTGCACCTCTTCCACCCACGTCGGTTCCAGCACCGAGTCGGCGTCGATCCGGCCGATCACCTCGCTGGTGGCGGCGTTCAGCCCGAAGTTCCGGGTGGGGATCAAGCCCTGCACCTCGTTCTGTTCGAGGCGGATGATCGGGGCGTCGGGATACGCCAGCTGCAGTGCCTTCACCACGCGCGCGGTGCCGTCCGTCGACTTGTTGTCGACGATGATGATCTCGTTCGCGGCAACGGTCTGGTCGAGCGCCGCCAGCACGCACGCCTTGATGGTGTGCTCTTCGTTATAGGCGGGGATGACGATCGAGACGGTCACGGGGTCGGCGGACATGCGTACACGGTACCGGAGCGACAAGTCCGACCAGCGCTACCGGCCGACGAGGCGCGCGGCCCTCACGGCTCGTTCGGGATGACGATCCAGAGCACGATGTACGCGATGAACTGCGGGCCGGGCAGCAGGCACGACAGCACGAACAGGAGGCGGACGATGTTGGGGTTCCAGCCGAATCGGTGCGCGAGGGCGGCACACACGCCCGCGATAACTCGTCCGGTTCTGGGTCTGCGAAGAATAGCCATGCAGTAACCGTGTCACACCCCGTGGCACCGCGATATCGGGGTTACCCCCGAATCTGTGGTGGGGTAGACAGGCCGTGACGGCGACGAAGTCAACCCCTAGTTCCGCTGGCGCGAGGCTGCTTACACTGGGGCACCACTGGAGGTATCCCTCATGAAGTCAGAGCAGACCACGACCCCCACCACCCGCGATATCCGCCTCGACCTGATCTCGATGAACGAGTGGCGGGTATGCGACCGCCGATTCCCCGAAGCCGACTCCCGCTGCGTGCTGGGCTTCATCGAACGGCGCGAGTTCCGCTACGAGGTAACGTCGGTGCGCCAGCCCGGCAGCGTGACGACCTTCGGTTCCCTCGCTACCGCGACCGGATCCTTCTCCGGCTAACGCGCCCTCACGGCGCCGTCACGAAGTCGATGAGCTGCTCGACCCGACCGAGCAGTTCCGGTTCCAGGTCGGCGTAACTGTCGACGCGTGACAAGATCCGCTGCCACGCTGCGGCGATGTCGGCCTGACTCTCGTGCGGCCAGCCCAACGCATCGCAGATGCCGTGCTTCCACTCCACACCCCGCGGGATGACCGGCCAGGCCGTCATCCCGAGTCGGCGCGGCTTGACGGCCTGCCAGACGTCGACGAACGGATGCCCGACCACGAGCACGTGCTGGCGGAACGGCCCGCGGCTGACCGATTCGGCGATGCGGCTCTCTTTGGAGCCGGCGACCAGGTGATCGACGAGCACCCCGACCCGACGTTCGGCCGACGGCGCGAAGTCGGCGAGGATGCTCGCGAGATCGTCCACCCCGGCGAGATACTCGACGACGACTCCCTCGACTCGGAGGTCGTGGCCCCACACCTTCTCCACGAGTTCTGCGTCGTGCCGACCCTCCACGAAGATGCGGCTCGGCAGCGCGACACGGGCGGTGTGGTCGCGCACGGCGATGGAGCCCGAGGCGCTGCGGAGCACCGGCGCCGGCTTCGGCTCGGGCTTGACGAGCTTCACCGCCGCGCCGTCGACCAGGAAGCCTGCCCCCAGCGAGAAGGTACGAACGGCGCCGGCGCGATCCTCGAGCTCGATCAGGCCGTTGGCGTAGCCGATGATGGCCCCGACGAACCCGGTGCCGGTCTCCTCGAGCACCAGCCCTCGCGCCACGGCCACGTGCGGAATCGGGGCCGGCCCGCGCTGCTTCCGGAAGCCCGCGAGCACATCGTTGCCGTACCTGTCATCGCTCACCGGTCGACACTACGACGCGACTGGCCGAGCGCAACGCGGACACACGGGGCGAGGGCCACCGCCCGTACTGTCGCATTACGCCCAGCGCGAAGATGTTCCGCGGCGCTGCTGTGCGTGCCACCCTGTGGGCATGAAGACGCTCGTACTCGGCGGAACCGCCTGGCTCGGCCGCGAAATCACCCTGGCGGCGCTGTCGAGCGGTCACGACGTGACGTGCCTGGCCAGGGGAACCGACGTCGCCGACGGGGCGCGTCTCGTGCAGGCGGACCGGGATCGGGATGACGCGCTCGCCGGTGTCGCGTCGGAACGCTGGGATGCGGTCATCGACGTCGCGCGGCAGCCCGGACACGTGCGGCGGGCCGCTCGTGACCTGCGCGACGCGACAGCGCATTTCGTATTCGTCTCCACGGGCAATGTGTATGCCTCGCAGGCCGAGATCGGCGCGGATGAATCCGCGGAACTGCTCCCGCCGCTGGAGTCTGACCGGTTCGAGGCGCCCGACGACTACGGCCCGGCCAAGGTGGCGTGCGAGGCAGCGGTGCTCGACGCCTTCGGTGTCGAACGCTCGCTGATCGCTCGCGCAGGCCTGATCGGCGGCCCCGGGGATCCGTCGGGCCGCACCACCTACTGGCCGTGGCGATTCGCGCACCCGGCCGTCGAGGGCGCGGTGCTGGTGCCGGATTCGCCCGAGTTGCCGGTGGGGGTCATCGACGTGCGCGACCTCGCGGAGTGGCTGGTGCGGTGCGCGGAGCACAAGACCAGCGGCACCGTCAACGCGATGGGCGTGCCGATGCCGCTGCCCGACCACATGCGTGCCGCGCGCGCCGCCGCCGGTAGTGACGCCGCACCGGTGGCCGCCGCTGTGCCGTGGCTGCAGGAGAAAGGGGTCGCCGAGTGGTCCGGCCCCCGATCACTCCCCGTGTGGCTGAGCGACCGGTCGTGGCACGGCATGAACGCGCGGTCGACGGCGCGGGCCGTTGCGCGCGGGCTGACCCTCCGGCCATTGGTGGAGACGCTGCGCGACGGGCTGCACTGGCGCGAGTCCAGCGGAACCTCGTGGCACGGCGCGGGCCTCACCGATTCCGAGGAGGGGGAGCTGCTCGGCGAATGGCTGGGTCAGCCGCGGTAACGCCGCTGCGGTCAGCTCGAGATCAGCTAGAAGTCGAACCCGCCGCCGAAGTCGCCCCCACCGAAGTCGCCGCCACCACCGCCGAAGTCGCCGCCACCGAAGTCTCCCCCAGCATCGCCGCCCGAGTCTGACCCGGAGTCGGCGCCGGATGCCGAGTCGGAACCCGAGTCAGATCCAGAATCGCCGCCCGCCTCCGAGCCGACATCGTTGGGCATGAAGGCGGAGACGAGCGCCGAGCCGATGACGAACCCGGCGACTGTGCCGAGGATCGAGCTGCCGACCATGCTGCCGAAGCTCGGGCCCTGGAACGATCGCTCCATGGTGCCGGGTTGGCGCAGCTCGGATCGGGTCGCCGCTTGCGCCAGCGATGCGGCATCGCGGCCGCGCGGTGCGTCGCCCGCCGGCGCATTCTGCGAGAGCTCGTCGAAGATCAACGCGCGCTGCTCGTCGGTCAGCTTGGCGAACGCCTCCTGGTGCACCTGCTCGATGGTCTCCGGCGGAGCGGTGCGGAGAAGGTACCGGTATCGCTCGACGGCGATCTCGTCGGTGGAGCGCGGGCGATTGGCCGGCGGCGGAGGCGGTGTCTGCGCCTGGTCGTCATTGCCGAGAAGACGGTCGAAGAATCCCATGATTACACTCCCTGCCGCGGGCCGGGCGCCCGCATCGCCAACCTTAGGAAGGCAAGCTACGCGCGCGCTGTGAGAACGGCAAGACCGGGCGGAAGGAAACGCAAGCCGCCTAGGAGGCGTTGACGTGCGCGATCAGCCACGGCTCGGGGTCGATCTGCCCCTCGTTCGTGATGATTTCGAGGTGCAGATGCGGTCCGGTCGCCTGGCCGGTGGAACCGACGACGCCGAGCTGCTGGCCGCGGAGCACCACGTCACCCACCGCGACGGTCTGCGATCGCGACTGCATGTGACCGTAGAGGCTGCGGACGATCTCGCCGTCGATGACGTGCTCCACTACGACGTACTGGCCGGCACCGCCGCCGTCGAAGCTGACCTCGACGACCATTCCGTCAGCGATGGACTCGATCGGGTACCCGTTGCCCGGGTTGAAGTCGGTGCCGGTGTGGTTGGGATCGCACCCGGGGCATGCCCGGAAACCGAAGTGGCTGCTGATGCGGGTGGTCGTGGGCACGGGATACTGCACGAGCGAGAACGCGACTACGTCGAACGCGTCACGGTCAATCGTGACATCCTGCGCCGCCGGGGCGGCCGTGAACGACTGCACTTTCATGACCGGCTTCGGCTCTTCGAACGCGGAGGCGTTCGCGGGTAGCGCCGGCACGCTGGCAAGCAGCCCGGTCGCGAGGAACGCGCCGGCGGCCAACGAACTGCGGCTGGCGGAGAGGAACCCGAGCAGCCGGTCGGGTCGGCGCCGGAGAGGCAGGCGAGGCAATGAGGGCACGCGGTGGATCTTTCGGCTTGGGGCGCTGGTGCGCACGTGCGACTCGGCACGCATTTCGGGTAGGACGGCCTCCGGAGGGGCCGATCGGACTCGAAGGATGGCTCACCGGTGGTGCTGTCTCACCGGGTTCTGCTCAATCCTGGGGAATTTCCTTGCGGCCAGACTGCTGGACAACCCTGTGAAAATCATGTGTGCGCATCGAATCACCGCGCGCCGCTGCGACCGCCAGCACGAAACCGGCACCGATGATCGCTCCCACCGAGGCCCACACCACGTCCATCGGGTCGGCGTATCCCTCGCTCATCCACACTGACTGTCCAGCCTCCAGCCACGCGGCGCCCAGCACGGCGAATCCCATTGCCGCCCACCACCGACGCGGCCCGAGCAGCAGCACGAGCAGCGCGCCGACGGGGATGAACGCGAGGAGGGGGCCGAACCAGGCCGAGCGGCTGGCCGCCGGAGTGGGAACGAACGCCAAGGCGGTGACGGAGCAGAAGTAGAGCGCTGCGACGACGATGAGGAGGAAACGTCGGGTACGCATGAAGCGATTGTGCACGGCCCGCCTCCGCGCTAGGTGGGAGAACCGTGGGTGGCGCGTGTGAGCGCGGGCAGGGTGAGCACGGGAGCCTCAATCCTTCGTGCCGAACAGCCCCTGCCCGTGCTTGACCAGCACCTCGAAGGCATCGCCGTACGTCTCGGGCATCTGGGCCTCCGGGTCGTACCGGGAGAGCAGGAGCCCGAGCAGACCCTTCGCCGGCGTGGAGAGCGGGCGGTGCCGATGTTCCTCGTGTGGGGCGAGGCCGGCCTCGGGGTTCGGGGGCACGTACTGCGGGTGGGTCTCCGGCCAGTCTCGGGGTTGGCGCGGTGTGGTGAGGTTGATCGCGCTGAAGACGGTCGCGGCGGTGGCGTCGCGGCGGGTCAGCGGCTCCAGGCCGTGCAGCCGGTTCAGGGTGGCGACGAGCGCCCCGTGATGCATCTCGTCGTGGATCACCGAGCCCGCCCGGGTGTAGGCCGACACCAGGATCGCCGGGACCCGGCACCCGAGGCGGTCGAAGGTGAATCCCATCTCGCCTGCGGTCGCGGGCGAGCGCGGGGGCACGGCAGACGGTGGGGGTACGTGATCGTACGTGCCGCCATGCTCGTCGAAGGTGATCAGGAACGCGGTGTTGAGCGCGTTCGACCCGGTCGAGGATTTCGCACCGCGCAGCGACGAGTAGACCGAGTGCAGCAGGGCCTCACCCGCTCGCACGTCGGAGAGGGCGCTGTTGAAGACCTTCTCGCCGTCGAACTCCCCCTCCCGCAGCGTGCCGACGGGCGGGTGCATGTCGTTGTGGTTGAACACCATGCGCGGCTCGATGAAGGCATAGGCGGGAAGGTTGCCGTTCTTCACGTCGTCATGGAACTGGTCCATGTCGCGGAAGTTGCTCTTCCAGTACGGTTCGAGAACCGAGGCGTGCAGCATCCCCGTGATCGAGACGATCTGCTGTGCGTCGTAGTAGACCCGCCAGCTGAGACCCGCCTCCTGCAGCCGGTTGAAGACGGTCGGCGCCGCGGGCGCATTGATCCACTTGGAGTAGCCGCCGAGATCGCGGTTGTTGACGAAGCCGTGCGAGGTCGAGGCGTGGAAGAACGAGCGGTTGCAGAAGGTCTGGGATGGCACGGCAGCGTGCCACGCGTCGAATACGGCGAAGCCCTTCGCGATCGCGGAGATCACGGGCAGCATCTCGGGTGAGAACCCGCCCATGGCGATGCTGTACTCCTCGACCGACGGCTCGGCGCCGTCTTTGAGCTCCTTGTAGTTGATGACGTAGTCCTTGACGAAACCCGTGATGTCGGCAGTGGCGCCTTTCGGCGGGGTGTTGAACGGAGCCGCGATCTCGTGCCGGTGCAGGTCGGCGTTCCCGGCCGGGTCGACGGTGCCGAACACCTGGGTGTTCACGTGCGGGTAGTTCTCGCCGGGGTCGGGCTGGGGGTGCCGCATGACCGCGTCGGTCTCGCCGGTGTAGATCTGGGCGGGCACCGGGTCGCCCGTCGGGCCCGGGTTGGAGTAAGACCCTTGCGATAACCCGTTGAAACTCTCGCCACCGGGCGGATCCTCCGCGGCGTAGAGGTTGCCGAGGATGTTGTCGAATGACCGGTTCTCGAACATGAGCGTCACGACATGGTCGAAACCAGGTTCGGCTCGAGGCTTCACCAGTTCGGGCGCTTCATCCCCAAACCCGGCCGCCCCTGCGGCTGCCGCAACGGCCGCCCCTCCCACGACCAATCCGCCGAGACCTACCGCACCGGTACGGAGGAAGGTACGACGAGAGGGGGCGTTCTCTGAAGGTGTGGGATCGTCCTGGCGCTGCACCGCCTCATTGTGAACCCGCACTGGGAAATCATCAAGAGACGGGAATCCTTATCTGCGGCGCTCGGTTGGTACCCTCTGATCAACCCGGGAGGCAGTATGACGTACGACTGGATCGCTCTACAGCAGCGAGCACACGGCGAGTTCGGGCGCCGACTGTTCGTCGTGACCGACTGGGATGCTCCCACTCCCGACACCGACTGGAACGTGCGCGACCTGGTCAGCCACGTGATCGAGGAACAACAGTGGGTGCCGCATCTTCTGGCCGGGCGCACGCTCGCCCAGGCGCGGCTCGACCTCGAACCACTCCGCGACGACCTGGTGGCGGAATGGGAGCTGTACTCCTTGGCCGCGACGAGCGCCTGGGCCGCGTCGCGCCCCGAGCAGAAGGTCACCCTGTCGTACGACACCGTGACCATGGCCGACTACCTGCGCGAGCAGGTGTCGGATGTGGCGATCCACACCTGGGACCTGTCGCGGGCGATCGGCGCCGACGAGCAGCTCGACGAAGAACTCGTGGAGGCGGTCTGGACGGTGTTCGAGCCGCAGAAAGACACCCTCGCGGCGAGCGGACTGTACGCACCTCCCGTCGACCTCGACAGTGATGCACCCCTGCTCTACCGGCTGCTCGCCATCACCGGTCGCGACCCGCGCTGAGCACCCGCTGGGGTCACCAGCGCAGCAGGCCGGTGAGCACCAGCTCCCGCACCTGGGGCACCACCTCTGCCGTGAGCTCGCCCGGGTCGACCTCGAGCAGCTGGGCAACGGCGTCGCAGATCAGCCCGAGGGCGAGCGTGCCGTCGCACGCCCCCACCACCGCCGCGAGCGCGGTGCCGAGCGGAACGGTGCGCGCGAAGCCGGAACCCTGCCGCAGATCCATGACGGTGGGATGCTCGTCTCCCGGCCAGTAGTGGCGCTGTTCGGTGACATCGGGCGCCACGGTGAGGGCGGAATCCAGCAACGCCGCGTCATCCCGCCCCCGCAACCAGTCGTGTGCCGACAGCAGCTGAGCCACGCTCTCGCCGAGTGACCCGCCGAGCGGACCGTCGAGACGCTCGAACCGCCGCAGGGTGGGAGCTCCCGAGACCGGCTTGCGCAGGGTGATGTATCCGAAACCCACCTCGGTGACCCCGCGGGAGTCGAAGTCGGTGAGCCACGCCTCGTAGAGCGCATCGAACACGGGCCCGGGAAGGGTGCCCCCGTCGCGGATCCACGTCTCGGCGTACTGCGCGATGCTCTGGCGCTCGCGCTCCACCACCCATGCGTCGAGACCGGTGAACCGCACCCATTGCTCGACTCGCGCGAGGCCGTCGTTGCTGCCGTACTCCCAGTTGCCGAGCAGCTGCGCCACCGCTCCCGGGGCGAGGTGCGCCTCGACGTCCTTGACCACGGATGCGACGAGTGAATCGCCCACCATGCCGCCGTCGCGGTACTCGTACGCCGGAACGCCCTCGGCCCGCGGCGTGATGACGAACGGCGGATTCGACACCACCTGGCCGAAGCGCTCCCCCGCCACCGGCTCGAACAGGCTGCCCTCGCGGAACTCGATGTTGGTGACGCCGTTCAGGGCCGCGTTGAACCCGGCGAGCTCGAGCGCGCGCGGCGAGATGTCGGTCGCCACCACCCGCCGTGCGTGCCGAGCGGCGTGCAGGGCCTGGATGCCGCAGCCGGTGCCCAGGTCGAGGGCGACGTCGACCGGGGCATCGATCATGAGGCCACTGAGAGTCAGCGACGCCCCGCCCACCCCCAGCACGTGGTGCTCGGGAATGGCGTGGCCGAGCGCGAGCTCACCCAGGTCGCTCGCGATCCACCAGGCCACCACCCCGCGGGCGTCGACGAAGGAGTACGGGCGCAGGTCGAGGAGCGGTCGGCCGGAGTGATCCACCAATCCGAGAGTGACTACTCCCGCCGCACCCAGGGAAGGAAGGGCGGTGTCGAGCGCGGCCGGAGGCACGGGCATCCCGAGCACGAAGACGCGGGCGAGGGTGGCGAGAGAGCTGGGTGTTACCAGGGCACGCAGGGCAGGCACCCGCTGGCCGCGGTGCAGGGCCGCGGCGGCGTCGTCACCCCAGAGCGCGGTGAGGCCGTCGACGGTGAAATCCGCCGCCGCGAGGTCGGCCGCGAGACGGGAGATGAGCTGGTCGGGGAAATCGGGAGCCACCGCCCCAGTCTCGCAGCGCTGCCGGCTAGTTCAGAACGGAGAGGATGTTGCCCGCCGGGTCGGTGAACCAGGCCTGGTCGGGGCCGTCGCCGCTGGCTCGACCGCGCATGATGCCCTTCTCGTCCTGCGGCATCTGCGGGTACTGCTCCATCACGACGCCCCTGGCCACGAGCTCATCGACAGCGGCGTCGATGTCGTCCACCGGAAAGTTCAGCACCGTGAAGGTCGCGGGCACGTGGTCGTCTTTCGGGTAGATCAGCACCGCACCCCCGCGCGGCAGCTGCACCGTGAACAGGCCGTCCATCTCGGCCTCGTCGACGGTGAGCCCCAGCTTCTCTGAGTAGAAGGCTCGACAGCCTGCCATGTCGTTCGACGACATGCTGCTGAACGCATCGGAATTCTCAAACATGACGATCCTTTCGACGCAGCGTTGACACGCTGTATGTGTACGCTGTACACACTGGCATAGGATGGGACGATCGTCCAGAGGAGACCGATGACAATCTCGACAGCCGGGCCCAGCCGCCAGAACTATCACCACGGTGATCTTCGGCACGCCCTGCTGTCGGCCGGCATCGACCTGGCGCGCGAGGGCGGACCGGATGCGGTGGTGCTGCGCGAGGCCACCCGCCGGGTCGGGGTGTCGCCCAACGCCGCGTACCGGCACTTCGCCGATCGGGATGCCCTGCTCACGGCCGTCAGCGATGCCGCTCTCGCCGAGCTCGCGGCGTCGATCGATGCGATCTTCGATCGAATTCCGGAGGGTGACCCCGAGACGGTGGCCCGCGCCCAGCTGCGCGCGGTCGGCACCGGGTATGTCGCGTTCGCGCTCGACCAGCCCGGGCTCTTCCGCACGGCATTCTTCGTTCCGGCCGACCTCGAGACCTCCTCCGCCCCCACCAAGGCCGGCCCCAGCGGTCGCTCCCCGCTCGAGCTTCTCTCCGCGGCCCTCGACGCCCTCGTGAAGTGCGGCGTCATGCCCGCCGAGCGACGTCCGCAGGCCGAGTTCCTAGCGTGGTCGTCGGTGCACGGCTTCGCGATCCTGCTCATCGACGGCCCACTGCGTGCCCTACCGCGCGAGCACGCCGACGCCGTTACCCAACGGGTCATCGACATGGTGGAAGCGGGGTTCACCGCTCCCTGAGCAGGTGACGAACCGAAGCCGCTGGGTATGGTGGAAGGGTGCAGCCGTTGACCCCCGCCGACATCCGCGAGAGCTTCGTGAACGCATCCCAGGGTGAGGCGCAGCGGGTGCCGATGCCCGGCCTGCACGACGTGATCTGGGCCGAGCGCGAGTTTCTCGGCTGGCGCGACCAGCAGGCGCACCAGCGCGGCTACCTCGTGCACTGGGTCGACGGCCGGCCGGTCGGGCTCATGCTGCGGGCATCGGAGTTCTCCCTTCAGCCGGGTATCGCCGCTATGTGCTCGTTCTGCCGCATCACCCGACGCTCGCACGAGGTGAGCCTGTTCTCCGCTCCGCGAGCAGGGCAGTCCGGGCGCGACGGCAACACCATCGGCACCTACATCTGCGACGACCTGGCGTGCTCGCACCTGATCCGCATCCTGCCTCCCTCCCCCGACCCGGCCGCCATGCTCGCCGAGCGGATCGATGGCCTCGTCTCGCGGGTGCAGGGCTTCACCGCCGACATCATGAAGACCGCGTGAGCACGCGGCTGCTGATCATCTCCGACACCCACGTTCCGGCCCGCGCCCGGGCGCTGCCGGCGCAGGTGCTGGCAGCGGCGGATGACGTAGACCTGATCATCCATGCCGGCGACTGGGTGCGGGCCTCGGTGCTCGATGACCTGCAGCAGCATGGTGAGGTGCTGGGCGTGTGGGGCAACAACGACGGAGCCGACCTGCGCGAGCGCCTGCCCGAGGTGGCCCACCGCGACATCGAGGGCCTGGCGTTCGCCGTCATCCACGAGACCGGCGGCAAGGACGGCCGGGAGCAGCGGATGGACGCAGCGTTCCCGGATTCCGACGTGCTGGTCTTCGGGCACAGCCACATCCCGTGGGACACGGTCACCCCACGCGGGCTCCGACTGCTGAACCCCGGCTCACCCACCGACCGGCGTCGTATGCCGGCGGCCACGTTCCTGACGGCCACCGCCGAAGACGGCGCACTGCGCGACGTCGTCCTAGTTTCGCTGTAGCCCGCGCGCAACCCCCTAGTCGCGCTCTCGCCCCGGTGGCAGCGTGGGGGGATGACGAACTTCGGCTACACCCTGATGACGGAACAGTCCGGCCCGCGCGAACTGCTGCAGTACGCGGTCGCCGCCGAGAACATTGGCTTCGATTTCGAGGTGTCGAGCGACCACTACTCCCCCTGGCTCACCGAGCAGGGTCATGCCCCGAACGCGTGGGTGACGCTGGGCGCGGTCGCCCAGGCGACCAGCCGGGTGGAACTGGCCACCTACGTCACCTGCCCGACGATGCGGTACCACCCCGCCGTCATCGCGCAGCAGTCGGCGACCCTGCAACTGCTGTCCGAAGGCCGGTTCATCCTGGGCCTCGGCTCGGGCGAGAACCTCAACGAGCACGTCGTCGGCGAGGGGTGGCCTTCGATCGCGGTGCGGCAGGACATGCTCGAGGAGGCGATCACGATCATCCGCGAGCTGCACACGGGCGAGCTGGTGACCTGGGAGGGCGAGTACTTCCGAGTCGACTCCGCCCGCATCTGGGACCCGGCAGAGGTGGAGATCGGGCTCGCCGTCTCGGGCGACAAGAGCATCGAGCGGTTCGCGCCGCTCGGCGATCACCTGATCGCGGTCGAGCCGGAGAAGGACCTGATCAAGGGCTGGGATGCCGCGCACTCCGGGTCATCCCGCAAGATCGCTCAGGTGCCGATCAGCTGGGGGCCGAACAAGGACGACGCGGTGGCGCTCGCCCACGAGCAGTTCCGCTGGTTCGGCGCGGGCTGGTCGGTCAACGCCGACCTGCCGACCCCGGCCGGGTTTGCGGGGGCGAGCCAGTTCGTGCGGCCCGAGGACGTCTCCGACGCGATCGCGTGCGGACCCGACCTCGACGAGATCGCTGAGAGCGCGCGCCCCTACCTCGAGGCGGGCTTCACCGACATCGCGATCGTGCAGATCGGCGACGTGAACCAGCAGCGCTTCCTCGACGAGGCGGCCGAGCCGCTGCTCGAGAAGCTCCGAGTCCTGTAAGACCCCAACGAAAGGCACCACCATGGAACCGTCAACCCCAGAAGACATCGAGACCATCAACAAGATCATCAAGTCGGTGCGGTTCGCGACCGTCACCACCCGTACACCCGACGGCGACCTCGTGAGCCGACCGCTCGCGGTGCTGGATCACGACTTCGACGGCACGGTCTGGTTCTTCACGCAGGACCCGAGTTCGAAGACCGACGACATCACCTCCGACCCGCACGTCAACGTCGCGTACGCCGATGGCGCCAGCGTGGTCTCGCTCTCCGGCACCGCATCAGTCAGTCGCGACCAGGCTCGGATCGACGAGTTCTGGAACCCGTGGGCCGAGGCGTGGTTCGAGGGCGGCAGGGATGACCCCACGGTCGCCCTGCTGCAGGTGGAGGCGTCGACCGCCGAGTACTGGCACATCGACAAGCCGGCTGTCGTCCGCGGCTTCGAGGTCGTCAAATCGATCGTCACCCAGACCGCCCCGGATGTCGGGGAGAACAAGGTCGTCGAGCTCTAGCCCTACGCGGGCTTCATGGTGGAGCGTCGTTCGATCTCACGCAGGATCGGCGGGAGCACCTTCTTCATATACGGCGCCCACCAGAACCGCACGATGCCGGCGACGATGAGCGATGCGCCGCGCTTAGGGCGGAAGGTGTAGGTCCAGGTGACCTTGGTGCCCGTGGCGACGCGGTCGTAGCGCCACTGCGCGGTCGCGTCGGTCACGAGCATCCCGAACAGCTGCTGGAACTCGGTGAGGTTGTAGGCGAAGTAGCGCGGTGAGTCGACGACGGCGATGGTCTCGATGACGTGGCCGCCGTCGGAGAGCATGAGCCTGCGGGTGCGACCGACCGCATCCCAGGATCCGGTCTGCTCGCGCACCGCGACCACCGCGGGCAACGGGCCGTACTTGGGGTAGAACTTCGTCGGGTCGATGGGGCCCGAGATCTCGAAACTCTCCTTGGGCATGGCCAGCGCCACGCCCTCGACGGTTGCGCTCGCTGATGCCATGCCGGAGGTTCGGAGCGGGGCGCGGCGAGGTTTGCCGGTCACCAGGTGCCGGTCACCAGTCGGCGGGGCCGGCGGTGCCGGCCGGATACTCCGCGAGCGGCACGGTGCCGGCCCGCCAGGCCGCGAGTGCGGGTTCGACGATCCGCCAGCACTGCTCGGCGATGTCGCCCCTGACCGACAGCACCGTGTCGCCCTCGAGCAGGGCCGACAGTACTTCGCCGTAGGCGCTCAGGTCGCCCGCGCCGAGCTTGGTGTGCAGCACGGCGCGCTCCAGGCTGAACGGGTCGCCCTGCCCATTGACCACGAGATCGAGGTCGAGGGTCGCCGGCTTCATCGACACGATCAGGCGGGCAGGCCCAGGCGCCCCGGTCAGTCCGGTGGGCAGGTGCGGCACGTCCTTGAACGTAACCACGATGTCTTGGCGCGTGTCGCCGAGCGCCTTGCCCGAGCGCAGGATGAACGGAACTCCGGCCCACCGCCAGTTGTCGATCTCGAGGGTGATCTCGGCGAGGGTCTCGGTGCCGCGCGAGGCATCCACGCCCTCCTCGTCGGCGTAGGCGGGCAGCATGCGTTCGCTCCCCGGCGCGCTCGCTGAGTACCGGGCGCGCCGACTGGATGTTCCATCCGTGCGCTTCAGGCGTGTGGCGCGCAGCACCTGCGACATCGCGCCGTGCAGGTCGCCCGCCGAGAGGCTCGCCGGGGGCTCCATGGTGGCGAGGGCCAGCACGAGCAGCAGGTGGCTCTGGATCATGTCGACCAGCGCGCCGGCCTTGTCGTAGTAGCCGGCGCGGTTCTCGAGCGCCAGCGTCTCGCCGAAGATGATCTCCACCTTCTCGACGTTGGGCGCCGACAGCAGCGGTTCGAAGATGCGGTTGGCGAAGCGCAGCCCCAGCAGGTTCAGCACCGTCGATTTGCCCAGGAAGTGGTCGACCCGGAAGATCTGCTCCTCCGGCACCATCGTCTCGAGCAGGCGGTTGAGGGAGCGGGCGCTGGCCAGGTCGGTGCCGAACGGCTTCTCGAGGGCGAAGCAGATGCCCTCCGGCAGGGTCAGGGTGGCCAGTGCCCGGCAGGCCAGGATGGTCACGGCTGGGGGCAGCGCGAAGTAGAGCGCGACGCGGCCGGTCGCGGCCGCGAGCACCCGCTCGAGGTCCGTCGGCTGGGAGACATCGGCGGCGATGAAGCGGGTTTCGGCCGCGACCGACGAGCCGAGCTCCGACGGTGTGGCGGAGAACGCCTCGGTCACGACCTCGCGCCATTGCGCGGTGGTGGTGTCGCCCCGGTCGACGCCGATGACGGCGATCGGCTCCCCCCGATCCGAGGCCAGCAGCGAGGCGAGCCCTGGGAGGAGAAGGCGGGCGGTCAGGTCTCCGCCTGCCCCGAGGATGATGAGGGTATCGATGCGTTCGGCCACCAGCCCGACGTTACCCGGTGCCGCGCCTAGAGTGGAGCCGTCGCACACCGTTCACTGGAGTTCTCATGGCTCACCCCACCACCCGCATCACCCCCGGACCCGGCCAGGAGTCGGTGTGGGATTACCCGCGGCCACCCCGCGTCGAGCCCACCACCGAGCGCGTGGTGATCGAGCTGGCCGAGGAGGTCATCGTCGACACCACCGACGCCGTGCGCGTGCTCGAGACCAGTCATCCGCCCGTCTACTACATTCCGCGCTCGGCATTCGTCGAGGGCAGCCTCTTCGAGGCGAGCGGCAGCAGCTTCTGCGAGTACAAGGGCGCCGCCCGGTATCTCAGCATCAGGACGGCGGATGTCACGGCGAAGCGTTCCGCGTGGTACTACCCCGACCCCTCGCCGGGGTACGAAGCGCTCGCCGGCCTCGTTGCGGTGTACCCCGCCGCCATGGACTCGTGCGAGGTGGACGGCGAGGTCGTGGTGCCGCAGGCCGGCGGGTTCTACGGCGGCTGGATCACCTCGCGCGTCGTCGGACCGTTCAAGGGCGACCCGGGTACCGAGGGCTGGTAACGCGACGGTAACTCGCCCGAAACCAGCCGTGCGTAGCGTTGAGGCATGGCATTCCACGTTCCCGCAGTAGACATCACCGCCTGGGTCAGAAACGGTACTGCCGAGGAGAAGGCGGCCGTGTCGGCCGCGATCGATGCCGCGTGTCGCGAGGTGGGGTTCATCCAGATTCTCGGGCACGGCATCCCGGTCTCGGTGACCGACGGGCTGGCCGCGGCGATGGACGACTTCTTCGCCGACGACCTCGAGGCCAAGAAGCAGTACGTGACCCCCAAGGGCATCAACCGCGGCTACAGCCCTCCGAAGGCGGAGAGCCTGTCGCTCTCGCTCGGGGTGGAATCCGCCACCCGCATGAACGACTTCTTCGAGGCCTTCAACGTCGGGTCCGCAGCCTCGGATTACCCGGGGCTCGGCCTCGAGGGTGACAACGACTACGCGGAGAACGTGTGGCCGGAGACGCCGCGGTACCGGCTGCGGGTGGAACGGTACTTCGCGGAGGCGCAGCGCGTCTCGCACACCATGACCGACATCTTCGCCCACGCTCTCGGGCTGTCGCCGACGTTCTTCGACGAGTTCACCGACCATTCCATCGATGTGCTGCGCATGAACAATTACGCACTGCCACCCGGCACGGTCGACCTCGATGGCGACCTGATCGGCATGAGCGAGCACACCGACTTCGGTATCGTCACCGTGCTGTGGGCCGACCAGGTGAAGGGCTTGCAGGTGCTCGGCAACGACGGCTCGTGGAACGACGTCTCCCCCGCCGACGACGCACTGCTGATCAACCTCGGCGACCTCACCGCCCGCTGGACGAACGAGCGCTGGCAATCCACCCTGCACCGGGTGAAGCCGCCGATCGTCGACGGCACGATCAACCGGCGGCGCTCCGCGGCGTACTTCCATGACGGCAACGCCGACGCGGTGATCTCGGCGATCGACTCCTGTGTCGCCCCCGGCGAGCAGCCGCTGTACCCGCCCATCACGGTCAGCGAGCACATCGCCGCGAAGCTCGCCGGGTCGCGCGCCGGCCAGCTCAACACCTCGGCCACACGGGAGGCCGCGCGCGTGCTCGCCGCGCAGGACTAGCGCCGGTACCGTGGGGGCGTGCCCGAAACCAGCGCCGGAATCCTGCTCTACCGACGGTCCCCAGCGCTCGAGGTACTGATCGCCCACATGGGCGGCCCGTTCTGGGCGAAGAAAGACGCGGCGGCGTGGTCGATCCCGAAAGGCCTGTACACGGCCGAGGAGGATGCGCTCGCCGCCGCCATCCGTGAGTTCGGCGAAGAACTCGGCCAACGCGCGCCCGACGTCGCCTACGACCTGCTCGGGGAATTCCGTCAGCCCTCGGGCAAGCGCATCACCGTGTTCACGGCCGAGCACGACCTCGACATCGGCACGGTGGCCAGCAACACCTTCGAGGTGGAGTGGCCACCGCGGTCGGGCCGGATGCAGGCGTTCCCCGAGATCGACGACGCGCGCTGGGTACTGCCCGATGTCGCGCGGGAGAAGCTCGTGGTGGGCCAGCGACCGATCCTCGATGCGCTGCTGGGCCGCCTGGAGGCACAGTGACCGCAGTAGCCGACGCCGCGGCCCGGGTGCTCTCCGACAACTGGCGCGGCACCCACACTGTGCCGGCGGGCGGGCTCTACCCGCACCAGTGGAGCTGGGATTCCGCCTTCATCGCGATCGGGCTGCGGCACCTGTCGCCGGAGCGTGCGCAGGTGGAACTCGACTCGCTGTTCGCCGCCCAGTGGGCCGACGGTCGACTGCCGCAGATCGTGTTCGACGTGCGGCGCGATGACAGCTACTCCCCCGGCGATGCGTTCTGGCGCAGCGCCACCATCCCCGGGTCACCGACGGTGCCGACATCCGGCCTCATCCAGCCGCCCAACCACGCCCTTGCCGCGTGGCTGGTACACGAGAGCGATCCCGCCGACTCGCGCCGTCTCGGGTTCCTGCATCGGGCCTACCCGAGCCTGGTTCGGTGGCACGACTACCTCGAGCAGCGCCGCGGCGGCCGATCGGGCCTGGCCTACGTGATGCACCCCTGGGAGAGCGGGATGGACAACTCCCCCTACTGGGACTCGGCGCTCGCGGCGATCGCCCAGGATGCGGCCAGAGAGATTGCCGACGACGCCGACATCCCGCGGCCGGACCTGCAGCACGCCCAGGCCGCGCACCGACCGTCGACCGCCGAGTACCGCACGTACCTGCTGCTGGCCGCGCGCTACCGCGACCGCGACTGCGACGACACCGAGGCGTCGTCGCCGTTCCGCTTCGAGGATCCGGCCGTCAACGCTCTCTGGGCGCGCTCGGAGCTCGCGCTCGCGCAGATCGCCGAGGTGATCGGCGCCGACCCTCAACCACACCTCGACCGTGCCGTGCGGATCACCCGCGCTCTGGATCGACTGTGGAGCGCCGAGCTCGGCGTGTACACCGCACGCGACCTGGTCGCCGACGAACTGCAGCCGTACCGGTCGGTCGCCGGGCTGATCCCGCTATTGGTGCCCGGCATCGACCGCGCCGATGAGCTGCTCGCCGCGCTGCACGGCCCGCACTTCCGGCTCGGCGAGGTCGCGTTGGTGCCGAGCCTCGACCTGACCGCACCCGCCTTCGACACGGCGCGGTACTGGCGGGGGCCGTCGTGGTTCAACACGGCCTGGCTGCTCGCGCATGCACTGCACGACCGCGGGCACTCCGTGGCCGCCCGGGCGCTCGCTGTGGATTGCGCGGAGTCCGCTCTCGCGGGCGACTTCCCCGAGTACCTCGACCCGTACTCGCGTGAGCCGCGGGGCACGCTGCGGTTCAGCTGGACGGCGGCGTTGACGCTCGACCTCGTCACCCGATTCGGGTGACGGACACCGCCACGATGTCGTCGCGATCTTGTAAGTTGACAGCGTGAACAACGAGGCTCCCACCGCTGACACCCACGACACGATCCGCGTGCGGGGTGCGCGGGAGAACAATCTGCGTGACATCTCGCTCGACATCCCGAAGCGCCGGCTGACGGTCTTCACCGGGGTGAGCGGTTCCGGCAAGTCCAGCCTGGTGTTCGGCACGATTGCTGCCGAGTCGCAGCGGCTGATCAACGAGACCTACAGCGCGTTCCTGCAGGGCTTCATGCCGAACCTCGGCCGGCCCGAGGTCGATCTGCTCAGCGGGTTGACCACGGCGATCATCGTCGACCAGGAGCGCATGGGGGCCAACACCCGCTCGACGGTCGGCACCGCCACCGACGCGAACGCGATGCTGCGCATCCTGTTCAGCCGGCTCGGTGAGCCGCATGTCGGGTCACCCCAGGCCTTCTCGTTCAACATCGCATCGGCCACCGGCTCGGGCGCCGTGAAGGTGGGCGACAAGAAGGCCGAGCGGCGAGACTTCACCATCACCGGCGGTATGTGCCCCCGCTGCGAGGGGCTCGGCCACATCACCGACCTCGATCTCGACGAGCTGTTCGACAGCTCGAAGACCCTCAACGAGGGCGCGATCACGATCCCCGGCTACAGCGTCGACGGCTGGATGGTGCGCGGGTTCACCGAGTCGGGGTTCGTTCCGGGCGACGTGCCGATCAAAGACTTCACCGAGCAGCAGCGCGCAGACTTCCTGTACAAAGAGCCGGTCAAGGTCGCCATGACGGGCTTCAACATGACCTACGAGGGGCTCGTGCCCAAGGTGCAGAAGAGCATTCTCTCCAAGGACAAAGACGCCGTACAGCCGCACATCCGGGCCTTCATCGACCGGGCGGTCACTTTCATCTCCTGCCCGGAGTGCGAGGGAACCCGCCTCAACGAGGGTGCCCGATCGTCCCGCATCGGCGGCGTCAACATCGCCGACGCCTGCGCCATGCAGATCAGCGATCTCGCGGAGTGGGTGCGGGGGCTGGATGACCCGGGCCTCGCACCACTGCTCGAGACGCTGCAGTCGACCCTCGACTCGTTCGTGCTGATCGGGCTCGGCTACCTCTCCCTCGACCGGCCGACCGGCACCCTGTCGGGCGGTGAGGCCCAGCGCACCAAGATGATCCGCCACCTCGGCTCGGCGCTCACCGACGTGACCTACGTCTTCGATGAGCCGAGCATCGGGCTGCACCCGCACGACATCCAGCGCATGAACGAGCTTTTGCTGCGGCTTCGCGACAAGGGCAACACCGTGCTGGTGGTCGAGCACAAGCCCGAGATGATCGCGATCGCCGACCACGTCGTCGACCTCGGGCCGCGGGCGGGCGCGAATGGCGGCGAGATCCAGTTCGAGGGCACCATCGAGGGCCTGCGGGCCAGCGACACGCTCACTGGCCGGCACTTGGACTACCGCAATAGCGTGCGCGAGTCCACCCGGTCGTCCACCGGCGCCTTGGAGATCAGGGGCGCCACCCGCCACAACCTCAAGAACGTCGACATCGACGTGCCTCTCGGCGTGCTGACCGTGGTGACGGGGGTGGCCGGCTCAGGCAAGAGCTCACTCATCCACGGGTCGATTCCGCGCGGCGCCAACGTCGTCACCGTCGACCAGTCACCGATCCGCGGCTCGCGGCGCAGCAACCCCGCCACCTACACCGGGCTGCTCGATCCGATCCGCTCCGCATTCGCGAAGGCGAACGGCGTGAAGCCGGCGCTGTTCAGCGCCAACTCCGAGGGCGCGTGCCCCAACTGCAACGGCAACGGCGTCATCTACACCGACCTCGCCATGATGGCGGGCGTCGCCACGGTCTGCGAGGTCTGCGAGGGCAAGCGATTCCAGGCCGCGGTGCTCGAGTACACCCTCGATGGCAAGAACATCGCCGAGGTGCTCGGGATGTCGGTGGCCGAAGCCCGTGACTTCTTCGGGTCGGGCCCGGCCCACGCCATCCTCGAACGGCTCGCCGACGTCGGTCTCGGTTACCTCAGCCTCGGCCAGCCCCTCACAACGCTGTCGGGCGGTGAACGCCAGCGCCTGAAGCTCGCCATCAGCATGGCCGACAAGGGCGGCATCTACGTGCTCGACGAACCGACGACCGGTCTGCACCTCGCCGACGTCGAGCACATGCTCGCCCTGTTCGACCGGCTCGTCGACTCGGGCAAGACCGTGATCGTCATCGAACACCACCAGGCGGTGATGGCGCACGCCGACTGGATCATCGACATCGGACCGGGCGCTGGCCAGGCCGGCGGCGAGGTCGTGTTCCAGGGCACCCCCGCCGAGATCGTCGCCGACGCCAGCACGCTCACGGGACAGCACCTGAGGGAGTACGTTTCGTAGCATGGCCGCGGGAGAGGACAAGCGTTACCCGAGGTCACTTGCCGAGATCGCGAACGACCTCTACGGGCTCACCCCTGCGGAGTTCACCGCTGCTCGCAACCTCGTGGTGCGTGAGGTGAAAGACGCCGCCGACCCCGAGCTCGCCGCCCGGGTCGGGGCGCTCCGCAAGCCGTCACCGGCCGCCTGGGCGGTGAACCTGCTCGCGCGCTCCCGGGCCGAGGAGCTCGAGCAACTCGCCACCCTCGGGCAGACGATGCGCGAGGCGCAGGACGATCTCGATCGCGAGCAGCTCGCCACCCTCACCCGGCAGCGTCGGGCGCTGGTCGCGGCGCTTGCCCGGGAGGCGGCGCAGCTGGCGAGCACCGCCCGCCACAACCTCACGGCGTCGGTGGTCGAGGAGGTCGCCCAGACCCTGCAGGCGGCGCTGGGTGACACCCCCGCGGCCTCCGCGGTGCGCAGCGGCCGGCTCATCCGGTCGCTCGAGGGCACCGGCATCGAGGCCGTCGATCTGACCGACGCGGTGGCAGCGCCCGATGCATCCATGGTGTCGGCGGTGCGGGCCGCGCCCCATCGTGCGCCGGTGCGCGACCTCGCCGCGGCGCGTGCCGTCAAGGAGGCCGAGAAGCGGGCCGCTGACGCCGAGGGCGAGGTGCGGGCCGTCGAGCGGCGGATCGAGCAGGTCTCCACCGCGCGGGATCGGCTCGATGCCCGGCTCGCCGATCTCGAGGAGCAGGTGCGGGCGGTCGAGGACGAGCTGCGCGAGGCCGACCGCGATCGCAGATCACTCGAGCGGGAGCGCGATCGGGCGCAGCGTCGCGCCGCCGACCTGCGCGACGAAGCCGACAAGCTGCGATCCGCCGACTGACGGCATCGGCTCTACGCCAGCCAGGAGTTGACGATCAGGTCGCCGCGGATCTCGCGCAGCCGGTCGATCACCCGATCCACGACCCGACCAGAGCCGACCACGTCGTAGGGCCCGAGCGCCTTCAGCTTGCCGGAGCGCACCCGAACGACCTCCCATTTGGCTGCGCGCAGCAGGCGATCCTTCCGTTGGTCGACGATCTCGCGACGGCCGACATGCTCGAGCCCGTCTCGCCCGGTCGTGTCGTACTCGATGGCCACCCGCAGGTCGGGCAGCACGATGTCGGGCCACACCTCGAGGTGCGTGAAGAACGGCCGGGAGACCCGCACGGCGTTGAACTCCTCAAGCGGCAGCCGGCTGATCAGTTTCTGGCGCAGCAGCGCCTCAGCCGCGGAGGCGGGCTTCGGGGCGCACTCGCTTTGGAAGGCATCCCCCACCGCGAAGCGCGTAGCGATCGAGTGTCGGCACAGCTCGGTCTTGGGTGGGGCCGGGCGGGCGGATGTCGCGAGCACCGAGCACTCCGGGCACCAGCTCGACCGTCGCCGCGACCGACCCGGCCGAAGCCTTTGCTCGGTCGGGGTGGCCACGAAGGTGTGGCCGACATCACACTGCCAGAGCAGCCACACGTCGGCCGCGGGCGGCACCTGGCTGAGCACGATGCCGTGATTGAGGTCGGGGTGGAACTGCCGCACCAGAACGGGCAGCGTCTCCCAGAAGTCCCGGAACTCCCCCACGGCATACGGCGTCGGCACGGCCTTGCTCCACTGGCGTCGCGCCCACCACAACTCCACCCGCTCCGGCACCGTCGCAGGCTACGACCGGCGGCCGACACGCACTGCCGACACAATGGAAGGATGCACGTGCCCCCAGCCCCGCCGCCGAGAGCGGTGATCGCACCGGACGGTGTGAAGATCGCCACCTACGAGTGGGGCGACCCGGACGCCGAAACGGTGGTCCTTGTGCACGGGTTCGCCTCGAGCGCGCTCGGCAACTGGAGTCTCACGGGCTGGGTGCGCGACCTGCTGCGCGCCGGCTACCACGTGATCGCGCTCGACCAGCGCGGGCACGGTGCCAGCGACAAGCCGCACGACCCCGCCGCGTACACGATGCCGATCCTGGCCGATGACGTGCTCACCGTGCTCGACACCTTCCTGCTCGACGAGGTGCTCTACGCGGGCTACTCGCTCGGTGCGCGGGTCGGCTGGCGCGCGGCGAAGGAGTACCCGGATCGCATCACCCGCGCCGTGCTCGGCGGTATTCCCGACGGCGAGCCGCTCACCCGGTTCCGCATCGATGAGGCGCGGCGGTTCGTCTCGGAGGGCGCGGTGCCGGATGACCCGCTCACGGCCGCGTATGTGCAGATGGCAGCGGGCATCCCGAACAACGACCTGGAGGCCCTGGTCAGTCTGGTCGAGGGGATGCGCAACGGAGAGCAGCCGAGCCCGGAGAATGCGCCGCCCCAGCCGGTGCTGTTCGCCACTGGCAGCAAAGACTCGATTATCGAGAAGTCCCGCGCGCTGTGCGCCGCGAGCCCCGACGGCGAGTTCTTCGAGATACCGGGGCGCAACCACTTCAACGCACCGACTTCGCGGCACTTCCGCGACGCGGCGATCACATTTCTGGGTCGCTGACCTTCTCGCGGATCTTGCCGCCCACCTTGGCGAGCGCCTGCGCGTACGACTCGGTCAGCAGGGTCGTGGTGTCGGGCGAGAGCACGGCGCCCGATCCGAGCCGGTCGCCGATGGAGCTCAGGGCGGTCACCGCCGATGCGAGCGCCGGGGTCATCTTCTTCTTCTCGACCAGCCCGCGCACCACGTAGGGAATCGTGAGGCCGCTCGGGAGGTCGTTGTTCTGGGCGAGCTTGCGCACCTCCAGCTCAAGGGCGATCCGATCCTGGATCAGGCGCAGCCGGGTGTCGGTGACCCCGGCGCCGGCGAACAGCGGGCGGGAGAGGTCGGGCGCCTCGGCGGCGGATTCCACATCGTGCTTGACCCCGGCCGCCTCGCCCTCGTCGACGAGCGGGAGCCCGCCGGTGGCGACCGCCCGCCGGAAGCCGTAGTCGCCCAGCAGCACCCGCTGGGTGGCGAGGGCGATGAGCAGCGCTGCGAACGTCACGAGGATCAGCTGGAAGACGATGCCCGCGACCCGGCTGCCGAGAAACGGTTGGGCGGCCGCGGGCGGCACCTCGCGCGTGGTAACGACGACGGTGCCCGGGCCCGCGCCCTCGGTGGTGGTCACCTCCTGCGTGACCCGGGGCGCGGCGGTCGAGCGCGTCGGAGGATCGGTGGACTGCACGGTCATGGTGACCGGGTCGCCGGGCACCGGGGTCGACGCGACTGTGGTGCTGATCGTGCTCGGTGCGGCGCTGACGGTGGGGCCGAGCGAGCCGATCGCAATGGCGATGATGCCGGCGAGGAACGCCAGCCCGCCGGCTGCGGCGGCGAGGCGATCGACACGGTCACGGGCGCCATTGCTGAATACCGACACGTGGTTTCCCCTCATCCGCACAGCCACCGTCGGCTCGTCCCGCATTTTCATTGTTACGCATGGAGCGCCGTTTTGTACCCCGGTAAACCTCAACTAGAGCCTGAGGGGTACGCGCGTAGGGTGGAGTAGATGAAGCGAACGCTGATCGCCCTTTCCCTGGTCGTGCTGCTGGCCGGATGCTCCGCTCCCGCCCCCACTGAGGCCCCCAGCCCGAGCATCCCGTCCCCCACAGCCGTCCCCATGCCCACCGCCACCGCCGTGCCCCTACCCGCGCCGACGAAAATGCAGGAACAACTACCGGATACGACCACCGTGGAGTTCTCGAGCGACCTCGGGCCAGAATCTCCTACGTTTTTCGAGGACTCCCGCGCGGATGGCGCGGCGGGCACCTGGGCGATGAGCGTCGCGTGCGCTTCCGAGACGGGCGACAGCATCACGCTCGTCCTGAGTGGCTCGGTCGCCTCCGGCGCGACCTTCGAGGCGCCGTGCGGTGAGGTCGCCTCCACCATCACCAGTGCCGGACCCACGTTCACCAGCTCCGGACCGTATCGGGTGGATGTGACGAGCGAGGTCGCCGCGGTGGTCGCGATCGGGTTCACTCCCGCGGGATAACGCTCTGGAGGTTGGCCGCGCCCGGGTTTACCGTGGTGGCATGTGCAGGAACATCCATACTCTCCACAATTTCGAGCCGGCCGCCAACGACGACGAGATCCACGCCGCCGCCCTGCAGTACGTGCGCAAGATCAGCGGGGCGACGAAGCCGTCGAAGGCGAACACCGAGGC